>QDKV01005004.1_pt1 | contig 21706 bp, 19 predicted proteins | sample 1861101 | NCBI WGS metagenome assembly QDKV01 (sample SAMN04275158, study PRJNA302643) | Fungus metagenome, whole genome shotgun sequencing project. | isolation source: fruitbody | host: Mallocybe terrigena | place: Sweden | collected 2013 | reverse complement strand
TATCAGCACATGCAACACTGCCACCAGGTTGTCGGAGCTACAACTACAAAACAGGTTTTCCAAAATTTACTGATGCATCCATTTGCGATGGCTCAGTCACCTAGCTTTAGACGGAGCCCCCTTTCTCCTTTTTAAAGTAGTTTTCTCCGTTCCCAGCCATAGTATAGATTTATCTGAGTTCATGGTCCTTGCCATACCAGATGTGGAGATAAACTTGGATGCTATAGACATTCTCAATGTATGGACAGAACTAGAAGTGAGAACAGACAGATCACGATACTCCAGTTTAACTGTTGCAATGTCAGTTCCCGTTCCAGTTGCGCAAGGGTATCAGATTCTGGCTGAACCACTGGTTAATCCATTCAATATAGGCCAAAGGACCAGGTAGCACAGCAACATTCCGAGATTCAATCCATTGCGAGAAGGTAAAAACAACAAAACACCAAAGAACAACATGCGTTCAGATTCAATGACAGAGGCCAGTCAAAGGGCGATAGAGAGACAATCGGATCAGTTTGTTCTGACAGAATTTTTGCTTTTTAAGTTGTATATTCCTCCTTCAACAGTGTCGCTTGTGCAGGAGTAGCCCGGATGGCTAGGGCACGACTTCTTCTGCCTGTGGTGCCAAGATTCGAAGGTCACTCGCCAATTACTCAAGTCACGTGGGTCCCAACGTTTGCTTTAAAACTAGTATTACATTCAAAGTACTCCTTCCAATAATCGATATAATCCTACGATCGGGCGCTTGTGAGTATATATACAGACAGATGATAGTGGAAATAAGTTATGAGGGTATCGCAATAATTACACGTAAAAAAAGAGATCCCAAAGAGGACAAAACGGCTCTGCAGAACGACTCACTGCTGGAAATCGAAGACGGATTATAATGAACAGCTCATTCTCGTAGTGCGATATGAATAGGTTCGTTTCTAAACCCCCCCCCTTTCCGTCTCCATCTCTTCTCCAAAGTACCGATAGGTTTTCCGACTGTCGTCGTGGGTGGCAGTCACTTCATCCATTTTGCTAAAGATAATGCTTGGTAGTGATCCTGTGGATTGTCCTTCAGAGCCTGGGAATCTCAGTGTTGTCGAGCCACCGCCCAGTGACGACCGTGAGGGTGGGGCAGCTTGGAAGCTGGTAGGATCCGATACTTCGGTCGCAAACGTTTTGCCCTGTGCGACTCGGTATAAGATGAGAAGCGGTGCGATGACCTGGCGGGGATTATATAACGTCTAGGGCAAAGGAGGTCACTCACATATATTTGAATAAGAAGAAGGCGGGACAAGGAGAATGGGCTTTCGCCTCTCAGGTTTTGGATGAGAAGGATAGTGGAGAAGACGATGATCAGCGCAGCTGACTCGATACACATTGTCATGATCTTCTTGAACGGTTTTTCAAAGTCGTGTCCGAGAGAAGAAGAGACTTGGTATCGGAACTGTCCAATTCGAAAGACGACGAGGGCAGTGATGATCCAGTTAACAGAGAGCGTGGTTGAAGCGAATGCACTAAAGATGGGTAAGGAATACTTTGGGGGGCTCAGCGCCGGTATGAAATTGTACAAGATATACAAGATTCCACAGACTGTATGAAGGATATAAAAACTGAGCTGATATACAATAAATTTGACCTACCTATCTGGGAGAACATCAAAAATATAACGAGAATTTGGATCGTCCTTCTTAAAACTGCCTTGACACCTTCATAGAGAATGGCGGCTCGCCACAGCTGTATCGAATAGACATTTGATCACTATCCCAACGTCGAAACGAAAGCCACTCACGAGGAACCCATCTGAAAGCCAGGTAACAAGGACTACGATAATGGCATTTTCATCCATTCCAATATGAGCAGGAATATTCCCTGCAGCAATGGCGTTCAGATTTGTCCGAATTCCCGAGACGATGCTAACGGTGCTCAGACAGAACATAAGGAGGGTATAAGAGATGAGAACATAATGTCTTCTCTGTTTGTTCCCTTTGGTGTTACTGTGCAGGCAATGGACAGTCGAAATGGAGAGTGTGAACGCGACTCCGTAAGCAATGGATGACAACACCACTCCCATCGTCCAGAACTTGAGAAACGTGGCGACCGTCGACGTTGCCCACTGTCCATTACTTGTGCCAGTGTAGGTGAGGGCCGTAGTGGTCAACGTCATCTATGGTATAGTGGGTACCAGAGGGAAGCGCTGGTAGGCCTATGTGAAAGACGTTAACTTAATATAACCACACAACATGTGTCAGTGTCATTCGAAGGCAAAAGAAGGTAAGGTGACACCTCGGCAGGAATTGAACAAAAATACATCAGACACTGACAGTTGCCTTATCGCCTCTTATCATTCGTTGCGAGTTGCGATCAATCCGTACCATGCTTGCAATCGTTATGCGCGCAACTCCAGCGCAAAAATCCTTCTATAGGACCCAGGTAGCGGGAGGCAGACTTCAGAACCCTGAAAATAGGGGCTGGGAGACTCGGAAGTTCCGTTGGGAATAGATATAACACCATCCTATAACTTACCAGGCAGAAACTCTTTTTACCTTGTTTCTTTGCCATGCCGTATAGAAGGAACCCTGATAATATAAGTACCAGATCCCTCCAATCCGGACATGATTGGCAAAAAATTGGTTGAAAAAAAAACCAGCGGAATGTCGCGAACGTCCAGACTCCAAATCCTGAAAGGCGTGTGAATTAATTTTTGGTCCGGACATCAACCTATTTTGCTCCGGACTTTCAACCTCGCTTATCATGAAACATCGCGTAGTTACTCCTTGATGGCCGTCCTGTGCGACATTTAAAAAGATTTCAATTCGAATGGTCTTTGGTTTGAGCTGGTCTCACATATTTGCGCCCATCGCCAACAGGTATACATATATTCTTTCGATTTAAATTTCAATCACTCACAATGTTGGCTTGGTCAGACATCATTCATGCGATCAATTTCGTGCCTCGTTATTTTCGCTTTCGTTCTCAGCCTGGTTGGTGCAGCGCCTCTCCCGGGTGGGGGTAGCGGTACTAGAAGTGCGGGGAAAGGCTCAGCCTTCGCTGCTAAGAAAGAACACGAGTTTCTAGCCCAAGAACATTCTGAGGCAAGTCAAGTTCGCGAACGAAAGAAGCAGGAACGGATGCAAGAGGCTGTAAGGAAAAGTCTACTCAGAGATTAGCACCTTTCCGGGCGGGGGTCAAATGTAAAATGATGTACTTTAAATTTTTATCTGTGAGAAGTCGCCTTATAAGGAAATTTTACAATATAAACATTTACCCTCATTTTATAGAGAAATTATGCGATCCATTTCGTTGACCGCATCTATCACTTTCTTCTCTTTGCTACTCAGTATGGTTGCTGTTCCAGATAGTGAAAACACGTTGCAAGCTTTCGATAAAGTTGCAGTGGATGTAGCAGGGCCATTCTGGTGACCATTACCACCGCATGGGCCACGTCAGTCAACATGCGCCTCTACGCTAGCGGGTCTACGTGCAATGTCATTTTCAGTTTCTGTTTATTAAACTCAGGATGAGTGCTACATTTGTGCAACGCGCTTTGGTAGTCGGCTTGCTGTGTCCAGATTGTGTAATGAATAAAACCTTGTGCATTCGATTTTAGTGGATTTAATCAAGTTTCAACATTCGGTATAATGAGGACCATCAGGTGTGATGCAGACCTTTCAAGTTGTTACTTACACCATGCACACTTAATTCGTAGCACCATAGCCCAGGTTTTAACGGCAAAGTTCAACCTGTTGTGCAGATAAGATGCTATTTATATGTTTACGTTAATTAATTAATTAATTAAATGGTTTTCACATCAAAGGACATTCGTCACTTGTTGTCTCGACGTTCTCAAGGATCCTTCGCCGTCGCCACGGTCGACGAGCAGACCCTTTCTTCATGATTTACAGTTGCTAAACACCAAATTTATCTTTCGTTATTCCGTACAATCTTTTTCGACGTTGGCAACGGGAACTCAAAGCACCTTTAACCTTCCATGCCGCCTCGGCCAGTCTTGAAGCTAAGGGAGGGTCGGCCTGTCTCTGCAGTATTTATTGGAAAAGGTTCTGGATCGAATGCCAACTTACAAGAGGCATCGCAGTCATCGCAATTGTCGTCCGATAGCTTGGGTACGCCGCCAAGTATTCCCGACCTTCCAGAGCCTCCGAGTCCGAGCTCCAGCGTCGGCCCCGTAAAGTCAGGTCTCCCATCGCCCCCAGCGACTAATTCGACGGGCAGTGGGAGCACAGGAGATCCAGCCACCATAGCCGTTCGCAACCGGCCTTTGTCCCTTCATAGTAACGGCAGCGCAAGCACGAGCAGCGGCAGTCATAACACTGTTGCTACACCCATCAGACGTTCTTTAGATGCCAATTATGTAAAAACACCAAGCAGCAGCAGGAGTAGCAGTCGGTTAGCTGATCGTTCGATGGATGATTCTGGTGTAGATGGCGACTTTGGCGACGATTATGATAAAGAGAACGACCACAATAACGATTTAGATGGTGATGATACCGCCAGGTTGGATCGTAAACAATTGGTTGGAAATATGGACAAAAGCAACACTTCAAGCAAAAATAAAGCAGCCCTACAGAAGGCACAAAGTCTGGCTCAACGAAATCGACTGGTACGAGGCTTGCATATATTTTTCATCTACTTGGCATTCTTATCTCTTACACTTTTTTTGTAACTATATGCGCATTTAAAGGCCCTTGACAAGCTCTCGCGACTGAGTTCACCATCCCCAGTACGTTCTGGCACCCCAAATTCTCGATCTCCTGCGCCTTCACAAGGGAATTCTTCTCGTTCGCAGACTTCACGGACAGCTCGCGCCTTGCCACCTGTCCCGCAACAGCGATATGACGTCCGTTCTGGTTCCGAGACCGAACGCGAATCTTCACATCATTCTCAAACAAATAGCACACAGTCGTCTTCCTCCCATTCCCATTCCGTTTCGTCTATTCGTCGTTCTACATCACACTCTTCGCATTCTCAGCGGTCAACAACGCCGCCTCCTTCCCAACGTCATGGCACGAGCCCACAGGCAAGCCCATACAGTCGACTCCGTCACATTTCTGCACCTGCATCACCACACAAAGCCCGCGCCATTGTTGCTTCAACATCCTCGGGTTCCAACTCAAGCCACAGTCCGTCACATCGGCGGCGTAACCGCGCATCGATAGCAAGCGTCGTTCAGTTAACGGATTTCGAAGAAGAGGACGATGGTCAGGATGAGTCCAACATAAAAAGTGCTGTTAGCACAGCACGAGAGAGACGAGACAAGACATTGAACGAGGCTGATGTCATCACTCAAAGCGCGCTTGCTGCAGTTGCGTCATCTCGTCGAAGTCCACTTGGCCATCGAAGAAGTGCATTGCCCCGCGAGTTTAGATCGGACTTGGTGGAAGACGTTCCTTCAAGTAAAAGAAATGATATTGGTTCATATGATACACGGAGAACCAGTCCAGTTGGTGACAAGCGAGAAAGCATCAGAGTAAGGGAACAGATTCTCGAACTTTCTTCTGATCTAACCATGCAATATGTTTAGAGCAATCTGGAACCTTTTACACCGTTCCGAACTACAGCCAACGGGGCTAGTCGTTCATCGACCGTCCGCGAACGACATGGTGCCATAACTCCCCGCTGGCTAAGCGATGATTATAGAACACCTGCAACAACTAGACATCGTACATTTAATCCGTCTTATTCCAATGAAGATGGGAACCCACGGAGGGAGAGGAGGCAGAATGTCAGGGGAGGGAGTGTGGAGAGTACTTTATGGAGTCCAGGAGGCCGGAGCCTCATTGGCGAGGGGCTGCGGGCTGCTGGGTTGACCAGACGGAAGGATGATGAATCGAGGGCCAAGGCCCAGAGTTCGAAGGTGCAAGGCCCATCAAATGGGGATGTATTTAAGGGAAAGGAAAGAAGGGTAGACTGGAGTCCAGACGATGTAATAGACGACGGTTCGCGAAGGGCTTTGGTGGCTAACCGACCAGAAAGGAATATGCCTCCTAGGGCATCGACATCCATGGCTCAGTATCAATACCTGGATCGGGACTTATCCGGTGCTCCTCAGGAACGTGAACGCGGTTTGCGGGGTCATCGCAGTACATTCTCTCTAGTCCCAGCAGATCAACGTGACTCGACCACAAGTGAACGCACTACGTCCGCCCTTAGTCGTTATACGTCTGCTTTCGCAACAGGTACCGGCACGCCACGCTTGGCGGGCGCCCATCTTCAGGAACGGTTTGCCACCGCCAGTCCCTTCGGGAGTCGACGATATGGCGGACAGCCACCTCTCACACCTCAGACGGGGCATGCGCGGCTTATGTTGGACAGCTTGGCGATATTTGAAAACACGTTGGCGAAGGCACCTCGGTCCTCAGCGTCCAATATCAGTGCTGGACCTCTGTCCTCGTCTTCTCATGTAGATGTGCTGCAAAACGCGCAAGGGATGGTCCATGCAGCAGACCAGTTGTGCAACTTGCTGAAGCAAGGAAGTGCTCGTGCAGTTGAGGCGCAGGTTGAGGCGGAAGTAGAGTCCGCGTCGCACGATCTTAACGTTAAGCAGATAGTTGACATGTGGGGCAATGTGGGCGCTGACTATCGAGAGGGATCCAAGATGGCGGACGACCTTATACGAGGTATCACAGGGGTGCTCCTTGGGATGGGGCGTGTCATCCGTGAAATTACAACACTTGAAAGAGGTGCAAGTATGAGTGAGTTTGGCTCTCCTTCGGTACATGGTCGCCATGCGAGTCTTGGGGATGACGTTGGAGTCCATGTCAATAGCTCAGGTGGCGGAAGCAGCAACGGAAGACAAAGTGTGTCGTCGAGACATAGCTGGGATCCTCCGCATGATAGGGATAGAGAAAGAGAGGAGACATTCAGTAGGCTTGCGGGTACGTCTAATACCGTGCACCCGGATAGCATTCTTGCGAGGGTCTCGCCAGCGACCTTCCAGCGGCTCAACAACCGCCAAAGTTTGGAGCAGCAACGTCAGACCCCATCGCCCGCTGCAAATAGGAGAAATCCACTTTCCCATCCCTCAGCTGTTGTTGGTACTGGTTCTGTTCGAAGATCATTGACACCTCGAGAGGGGCGTGACTTGGGGATGCTTGACGCGCGGGGTGGAAGTAGGATGATGGCAATCGACTCCCAGGAAACCATTCATCCATCACCCACCCCTGCTTCCAGACAGCGAGTATCACCCAACGTTGATCGCCCCCGCACCCTTCCACCCCTCACTATACCACGGCCTCTCCCAACCTTACCTTCGGAAACTCTCTTACATCGTACAGCAGACAAATCATCTGCTGACAAGGACCATTCATGTGCCGTCCGCGAACAACGACGACGAGGGACCATCCGTGCCAACGAAAGACCGGTTTTTCCATTGACAAGCCCCGCTAATGCCACCATTGCTTTGACACCGCATACCGTTTCCAACGTGGAACGTTCGCCAAATCTTCTTCAGAGGACAGATTCGGCCAAATCCGACCGTTCCAAAGTCACCTTCTCGAGACCTACAGCTGTCTCTGTCTCTCAATCACTCTCCGAGCTCCAGCAGGCAGACGGCGAAAGATTGAAGACTTTGTCGACAAATGTTGAAGGCGACGATGAGCGCAGGTCTTCCAAACAAAATCACGTCGGATTGATCTCAAATCCCGTTTCTGAAATCGATAAGAGGAAGACTCTTGGAGTGACGAGAGCTAGGATGTCGCTCGATCATTATCGCTCAGATGAATGCGGCCCTCAGGGTATATCAGCCAATCCGCCCTCGTCATCTCACGCAGCCGACAGAAGTGCAGCTTCAACAATTTTGACTCCGGCTGGTAAGCGCGACCGAAGGAGGACAGTGACTGATATCTGGCCAAGATAGTCACTGCCACCCAAAAATCACCCTCTTGTTAGGTATGTGAATCATGCTTTGGTCTTCTCATTACTGACAGGATTTAATGATCCCTGATAAATTATTAGATGCTTCACTTTGGTTTTCCTGGAATCCACAGTTTCTCTTTGTGTCTTTAAACTTATTTATTCATTTCAGATTCTTGTAGAACTCTTATCCTCCTTAATTTACATTGCCTCTGCACTCTCCCTGGTTTACTTTGTGTTGACATTGGACATTTTTTTGCCAAATACAAAATGCCCTTGAGCACCATATTTTTTGTAACTCCTTAATAATTGCATGTGTTCTTGTATTATCAAATTGTGATAAGAGAACTGTTATGTATATTGTATTTCTGTTTTGGAGTACCTATTGCAAACACTAAGGTAGATATGACTTTCATAATCAATAAATGAGCCTCTAAAATAGGAAGTACTAGTGATTTGAGTAATTATTTAAGAAGAAAAGCATATTTTATATAATTTCGAGTGACCTTGCATACCCTTAAGAACCTAGTTACCATAATGAAAGACTATTTACATGTAAATCAATAGCAAATTTAAGAAAAAGGGGAATTTTCAATGAGGAGTAGCATTTACAAAGTGAAAGCACTAGTAATGATCAGGCTATAGTAGCCACTATACTGTTGCACCTTCTCCATCCCGCATCATATACACTATGCCATGCAAACAAAAAGCAGCTAGAGTGAGTGCTGAGAATGGCAGAAAGGCAAAAAACAGAGAAGAGACCAGAATGGGATGATGAGACCTGCACATGATAAAGAGGTAGTAGATGATGTTTGAAATGCTAAGGCTCACTCAAGTCTTGCTCTACAGCCACAAAATTCACACATGATGTAGTGAATACATGTCTCTATAGTAAACAAATTTTACAGAGGTATACACTTATCATTTGAGAGCAGCAAAACAATTCCATTGTTCTGCTGCACTTTATTTCTAAATCCGGTCACAGAAAAGTAACAGCACGCAAGGTTTGTCACTTATTCAAATTGATGTTGACAATCCTAATAATGTCCAAATTGTATATTTAAATGAAGATCTATTGACAAGTGTCCCCTACAAGTATCACAGATGTGCCAAGAAACAATAGAACCACAATCAGCAACATATTAGATGTATATATATATATAAGCAGAAATAATTTGGTCAATTAAGTACAAGTTGTGGCAGGCAGTGCTACACTTTCTGCATCCCAGGCACTAATGGCCAAAGTGAGAATGAAACTCTGAAAAAGCATGGAAATCTTACTTAGGATATTGACAGCCACCGACAGGACTACAAAGTTCAGTGGTTTCAGAACAAGACCTAACAGAAGGACAGTGATTCAAAACTCACACATAGGCAGGCAGGTTGTCTCCAGGGTTATTCCAACCCGAACCTACGGAAGCTGTGGCAGCTGCTGTAAATGTGGGGGCAGGTAAGGTCTTTAGTGGACCAGTAGGTGTGTATGTAGGTAGCAAGGCTATATCTGTGCCCGAAAAGGAGGGATATATTGTTGCAGGAGGGAAAGTATTAGATGCACGAAGCACTGGGTCAAGTGTGCCTGCACCAGCCTGAATGATTGCAAGTATGGAAAAAGCCAAGAAGTCAGATGGTGAACAAAATGAATATTCATGTGAATTAACCTACCCCTCCAGTGGCTGTAGACGGATAAGTTCCATCGAAGGGTTGACTTGTTTGCAGAAGGTTGGCACAGAAACCAGTTGCCTCCCGAGGGTCTGTAATTCGAAGAAGAGTTTTCAGTCAAGCTATAATTCAACAAAAAGTCGTAAAACTACCTTTCGGTATCCAACCTTGCTGCATCCCAAGTTTGTAATGCCACATCGGACACGAAGATGTTCCCAGTCGCGTTGAGTTTCCAATTTTCCACGTCCAGAAGAAATAATTCTGGAGGGCATCCATAGATGCGAGTGCTACATTTTTAAGGCCTGAGACGGTAGTAGTAGAGTATGACTGGTGCAAAGTAAGTTCAGCATTTCAACCTCAAACTTGAGAAAATCATGAACCTACACTCCAATTATCCCAGACCGCACAGTCAGCTGGTTCAGCTCCAATTCCGTTGAGCCTAAACAGAAAGAAAACACATGGTAAACCTGCATATATGAAAGCCACGTTATTGACGCCTACCACAATCCACAGTTGTTAATTGCCGCAGAAAATTCGCCGGCTATAGTTACCCCAAACACCTTTGAAGACTGGTTGGTCGCAACTGCCCAAGCGCTGCGAAAGGTTATCATGTCAGCTTGTCTTTTACAGGAAACAGGAAGCCACTGAGGTCCTTAGGAGAGGTCGTCAGAGGAGAAAATTACGAACCAAGCTTTGGCGGCCATTGTATCAACCCTGTTTTCAAACACATGTTGGAGCCCATTGAGTCGTTGTTTAATACAGTTTTTCTAAAAAGGGGAATAGACATACGGCGATGTGTCACCCGTGAAAGCCAGGTACTGTTTATCAGTAACGGTGATAATTATCAGCTGTTTCTGCCTTCAGTCTCAGGCACTACAACGGCACTCACCGGATGCTGGTCAAGCGCAACCCGGTCGGCGCCGGCCAAAAATCTAAGAGAAGATATAAACCACAAAAGGACTTTCTACGAGCGTTCACGAGTACGCACCCTTCCCAAATGGCGGGCTATAGAGGTCCGTAATGAGAAAAGGCTGGAGAAACACAAATGACGCAAAGAAAAAAGGGGACACGCACCCCTTGAAAACCTTCATGAATAGCAATGTACGGTCCACCACCAACCCCACTGGTATTAATAGTATAATCATGTCACTGTCGAAATCTTTCAGCAGCTGGAAGATGCCTTACGTTGCCTTTCTGATAGCGTCATATGCAGCATAATAGAAGCTCTGAACTGGTTCTCTCCTGATTGCTGACCACAGAATTTCGTTGACTATCCCAACCCTAATAGCAAAGTAAAGATAAGCCGAGAATTGAAAACGAGGAAATGAGCCACTCACAAAGGGATAACATCACGATATTGGGGCTGGCTCACAAATTGCACAATTGTACGTAAGTATGAGAGCGTTCGTTGAGCGTTCGCGATTCCCATCGTTCCATGCATGCTTCGATTGTACAAGGCATTAACCAAAGGGAGGAGTGCAGAGTCGGAACAGATAGGACGGTTAGTATACCCAAAATGAAAATGAAAAATGAAAGCGCAGAGGTGCTCACAAGTTGACGCTTCCACCTGGTCAGCAGAGGATTGGAAGCAAGGTTTTTAAATACGTCAGCCTAAATAAACGGCATGATGGAGGCTTACTTTTGCCGGAATGATTCTGGAAGAAAACGTCAAAGGGTGTTCCAAAGGCACAGAACGAATCACGTTCACTCACCCATCCATTTTGACTTCCAGGCAGGGCATGCAAGTCCAGGTAGATGCGAATTCCATATTTCCTTGCCCATTGAATTCTATTAATACCGAACGGGAGATAGAAATCAGATAGGTTGAAGACGTAAGAGTTCTATTAAACCCACGCTTTCAAGAAGTATTTCCATGAAGTCCCCGCGAGGAGTGGTTCGCCATTCATCGTTTCAATGGCCCAGAATCCTATAGGTATCCGAACCCAATTCAGGCCAGCAGCTATGGGTGGTGTCATCATTCTTTGCAGCACGCCTGGCATAATCAAAAAATACGAACCTGCTATATCTGCAAAATCACGTTCGGTCTGAAGAGAACGCTAAGTGGAGAGGTGATGCCAAGAATGAAACGACATACGATGAAAGTCTTATAATGTTGTTCCATTCTCGTAGCAAGATCGGAACCCATTGCTTGGGATAGTGTCCATTCATCAACAACTTCGATGGAAGTTTTACCAATGTATTCTTCATAGATGCTTGGTACAATGAAAGGCTCAGTGACTGCGATAGAGTCGGTTATGTTAGAAAAACATGGAAGCAACATGGAACGAACCCAACCATCCACTAATCAACGGTATTTGTAAATGGACTGGACGGCGAAACGATTGCAATACTTACCCAAGATTAACACCTCTGACAATGTCTCTACCCCATTTCCATTCTTCTGACACCCTTGGACTCCAACTTTGTGCTTTTCCACCAGGTGAAAATGGATGTTTCGGATCAAAGGCCCAATCCCCACCAAATGCACTGTTGTACGTGAACTTGGATCCATCTTCCAAAGTCACAACGCTGCCAGACTTGCCTGATGTGGCAGAACTACCTCCAGGAGTTGGAGAGGGAGAGCCAGGAGAACCACCTGAACCACTGGGGCTAGAGCTAGTATTTGTCTTCTTTTTACTCAGTGATACCCCGAGTCCTACACCAACGGCAATTAACACAACCAATACACCAGCGACAATAATCCACGCCAAGCGCTTCTTCTTGCCATCCTGCACTCCTAATAAACTTGGATGAGGTTGAAGATATGATCGTGACTGTGGGGGAGGTTCAATTAGTTGACACTGTACGAATCAATGAGAAATAGCCCACTCGGCCTGAAAAGTCGTCATTGGAATTGTTATATTCGTTGGGACTCAGTTCGGCTGCAGGTGTGAGAGGACTCTGAGTGTGCCATGGCTGCGTGGTGAGCTCATGCTCGTTCAAGGATATTGGCCTGTAGGTCATGATTGTCAGGAGCAACACTCAGGACATTGCCTGAAGTAAGACCATGAACTCTGTCACACGACGCCCGCAGACCATAAAAGATGCCAGCGGCCAGTATGTATATTTTTAGCTACAAGGATATCGCAGTCATTTTCGATCAATTTATGTGCTTCAAAGAATAATTTTCGCGGAATACGTGTCATGCGCTTAAAATGCCACAGCTGTACAGGTAAGTCCTTAAAGGGAAACAGGGCGATCCACTCAAGAACTACCTTAGGGTGGACAAGTGATCACTACAGAAATCGTACAACCAAGTAGTATGTAAAACAAAAACAAAAAATTTAAGTCATACAAAACTTTAAAGGTCGGTATTATCCCTCTCCATACGCCTTCGTTTTCTTTCTTGCTCCTCCAAAATTAACCTTTCCGCTGCTGACATCGGTGTCGGACGTTTCTTGTCATTCACCGCTTTATCTACCCTGTCAGATGCAGAAGAAGATGCCGCCGCCAATTTAAATACATTTGGACGCTTTGAAGAACTGGCTTTCAGAGGATTAATCTTCAGGCTTGTCGGTGCCGTTGGATTCTCCGAAGGAACCGGCTTTGCTGAAAATGACAACACGACCTTCTCTACGTTCTCATCGCGCTTCAGCCCTTCTTCCACTGCGGGAGGTGGCGTGTCAGACTTGCCGGCCTCTGCTTTCGCTCGCTCAATTTGTTCAGCAATGAGTTGTCGTTCACGCTGTTCATCTGACATCGTCGCCCTATCTTTCTTCAGAGACGCCTCCTGGAAGTGAATGGTAAGGGCTCTGATGAACGACCGATAAATGGAACATACCGCTTTCTCTAAAGCCTTTGGGCTGTTATCAATCCAAGCGATAAACCAGCCTTTTTCTGTTTCATCTACTCTTGCAATGGCTGACCTTCCGAGATGCTTAACGAACTCAGTCAGGGTAACCCAACGTGTTGCATTCATGTGTAAATGTTGCTTATCGGCAATGTACTCTTGATATACTCGATTGGCTGACACACGTTTGGTTCCGAATCTGAAGCGAAGTCAATGAACCCACTCAATGGATATTTTTAACGATAGGACGTACCTTCTTGACAACATTGATACAAACTCGGACTGAAATTGTACAGAGAAATTTGCGATGTGACTCCCAGCATGTTCGCCCACGACCAACATTTGTCTTAAGTGCGATTCAGACTGCGTATGGCATTTAAAGCCATTCTCATCTCGACATTGCTTTTCGCAGACTTGACAAAACCACCGCAAACGCTGAAGTCCTTTGGACTTCATCTTGTTCGCCACAAACTTTGGTGTCCCAACTACTCTCAAAGTCAGACAAATGTTTACACGATATGTCAATAAAAAGTTACCTTCGGCTCGAGGCATTTCTAATTAAGACAATGATATACAATAAGCAGGAAAAGGTAGCAACGTCGAAGGCGACTTGGAGTTGGAGCGAGCGATCCGTGACTAACGTGACGTTACACGCCACAAGCGCTCACGAATCCGGGCCGCAAAGGATCATGAATCCCTCTGATGCGACTCCAACAAGCCTTCAGCTAAGGTAAGTAAGTCATAAGTAATCAATATTGTCTTGTAATATCAAAGTACGAACTTCGAATGCAGCTAGTCATCTTTTCTCTCATGGGTTGCTCCTAATTTCAGTCTTGATTCCCCAGTTGATCCTTTGTGATCCTCCGGTGAGATGGGCTAAGCACATCAGCATTCTAGAAGGCGTGGCAAATCTTAGATTTATATCGAGGGAGTATAATCACATGGCATGTTGAGATCAATAGTTTTTGTTTTGTAAGGAAACAGAAATAACACATTGTGATTCCATGCCTGACTCAACTCCGCTAAGAGGTTGACATGAGGCATTCAGGCGATCGACCTTTGTGGAAAGCCCCACGCCCGACCCTTGGTTCGACTCTTTCCAGTTCCGCGTGAACTTCAGTCCGTTCCGCAAGATGTATGTCAATGAACTGTAGATACGGATGATGGCCCGCCCATGGAACTTATCTACTACGTTCCGACAATGTACCAGTTAACAGGGACACAGGGCCGACCAGAGGCTCCATGGGCGCATGTAACATGTTTTCTATCGTTGAACATGAAGATTCCGGATGTATGTGTCTGTCACAAATCTTAACATGAATACCTTAGTGCTCCACGGATAAACACCAGGTAACATACGAATCCGTATGGGCCATATATTTTTAGTCCCTGGCGAGTGTTGACTTGAAATCTTTATCTTATGACTTACCATGACATTAAATATATCATCCAACTCGCGATCGGTCAATAATTGATGTTTCTGAGCAATAAATTCTACTCGACAAACACTCCACTGGCAGTCTCCAGGTACCAACTTCTGGACCGTGCAGACTTTCATGTCACCGGGTGTACACGGGGATGCCAACAGGTGGTCTGACTTTGTCGACACTTGTTACTTAGACCGAGGTAAGAATTATCAGAACTAAAAATTCACACCTTACACACCTCCTCTATCCGTATCCGGACTCGAAGAAGGGGCATCCGTTGGTGAACTGTAGAATTTTTGATATCTAGACATCTTAGCACTTGTAGGGTTCGAGAGACTGATAGATGTCTGATCCTGAGATAACCGAGATGAGGGGTGGGGTATTGGAAGAAGGAGGAAAAGGAAGTGATTAAACCACGTCTGGAAAGCGAGGAACGTGCAGTGATAGACGTCCTTATCACTGTTCGTCGCTTGTGCACAGACAACGGCTCCTTAGCAGAGCCGTAGCAGTCGAATTCCGAGCTAAACTTCCCATGCCATCGGTTAATGTGAAATTACAAGACGTGGGATATGAACGAAACGATGTCAAGATAAGCATGAGCGCTGGCGCTGCACACTGAGCACATCAAAATCTGTATTAATGAGTAAAATATTCGCTTTCCCAGATATTAATGAGGGCAGCATGCCAAAAGGATATTTCAACAAAAGCAACTTCATTTTATCAATTCCTTTTTTCCTTCAATGGTTGACCGGATATATTCTGGCTGTTGGGATCCCTAATTGAATCGCTGCAGTCAGTTGCCATCTAAGTAGGAAGACTATTGAACGAACGTACGCATGTGGGATTCGTACTATCCTTAAAGAACAAAGGATTATGCTCCGACTGTCTCGCAGCCCCGTTTGACACTGCTTACGAGTGGGGGGACAATTCGAATTTCGGGAACAACCCCTTGCCCCATTTCGTGAATGACCAAAAAAGAACAAGTTCTGTGATGATTACGGCAAGAAGTAGCCAGAATTGTTTGCCCTTTCTCACTGGGCATCTGGAAATCGCTCAAATTCAGGCGCCGTTGGCTCGGATTGGTGTTTTTAAAAAAAGTCTGACCGCGGATCGTTCATGTGCTGGCAAGGGTTCACAAGCGCAAAACTAATATGAATACCGGTCGTTAAAATGGATGATAAGTCTGTATCATTCCAACGATAGTGAAATCATAACGGGCGTCAATGAATTTATTTACTTGACAGGGAATGAAGTTACCTTTCACGCACTGGTCGAGGTCAGCAGGAATAAGACAGCCGTCGAAAGAAACTCGGCTGCAGTTCCCCATTTGTAAACGGGTGAATTTTTGGGAAGAGAGTTAAGTAAAGGCTTGCTTAGCTTTTGAACTTAAGTCACGCCGCTCGTAATGCCAGTGCTAAATGACACTTTAATTACCTGGAAACGTTAGCTAAAGCAGCCGTAACGAAAGGATACCTTAAATTCCATGCATTAGCAGTTTTTACACCACTCCAAAGAAAATTGAACTTAGCGACAGTATGCCCCAACTTGCAATAGAATATACTCTGAGCCATTTACTAAGAGGAAAAATATGTAGAACCCGCCGATGACAAAATAGCCCAAATATTGAGAGGAGCATAAACCCAAATTTACATGACCCGGCTAGCACCAGCGTTATGCTTCAAAAAAAACTGAGCAAGCTGACCAAAAGGTCCGCCTCCGTGAAGATCGGTATTCGGTGCTACACTACGGCCGTATTCAGCTTATAAACCTTTAGAATTTTGCCACGAAATGAATAAAAGATGAGAACAAAAATCAACGCTCTTGCACTCCTGTTACTTTTACTAAACAGTTCGTGAGTGTATATGATGCAGAAGAGGTCCTCTAAAAATTGATGACGATAAGATGTAGAAGAGTATTCATAAGAGCAAATCATACCCAGAACCTACTTGGGGGTTCAATAAACGATCTTCCACGTAGCTCTTCTCTGGCAAAGGTTAAGAACATATCACGGACTTGTAGTGAGGTCCTTGGACAAAAGTAAAAGAGACTGAACCAACATCACATAGCAAGTTCTCGGGTACACAAAATCATACGGCCAAGTGAATGGTTCAGGCTCATGGTCGAATCACTTGCCACGCAAAAATTGCTGTGTAAGCTTCATATTGATACACGGATGAAAATGAGTTTCGTATACTCCTCAGTCAAGGCAAGTTGTGATCATTGCAAAGTAAGCACAACTAGACTTCATAAGAGTACGGAGAACGTCCAATGGTTAATAAATAGAATTAGAGTATGATTTCATACATTTGGGTAGCATACCGCTTTAGAAGAATCCATTGGAATCAGTATTTGGATTGAATCCAATGGCAGAGTACCGACATCAGCACCCCGATTTCAAGGTGCAAGCTGAAGACTCAAACAATCGGTTTTGAGAGATCGATTTTGCAAGTAGAATGACAAAAAGATGGGTATATATTTTCTTTAAAAATTGGTGTAGCAAATGTTGCCGATTATAGAATTTGGCGGCAATTCCCATGGTTAGTTTTCCATTTCAAGTCACAGCCCCTCCACGTTCCTGACGTTTCTCCGTTTTGGTAGGCTCTTTTCCGTGAATTTTCTGTCAATTCAAATTTCAATAATGTCAAAAATACCACGCTTGTCAGTCATTCACGCCTAACCAAGTCGAGTCGAGAGTAGATCGCCAGTGGCCATTCTTGAATTGAATACACTCCGAGTCAGGGTTGTGGCAGTTGCGGAAGCGATATGTCCCTCAGGACCTCATTCGCCAGTGCCAGCTCGACCCGAGTTAAGTACTTATTCTTGGACAAGTGAGTAATGTTAATCAAGACCACGACAATTCGATCAAATTGGAATATTTCCTCCAATTTACCATATGAACACTTGAGAAAAGGTTTGCGGTTTACCCGATAAGTGGCTGGCAGAAAGACCGACCATAACATCCGAACCCTTTCTTGACAATTGCAGTTCGATATTTGGCGTCTCCCATCCAGTTTTTGGTTGCTTCCCACAGCCTGCAGGCAACATCTAAACATTGCCGTAACGCAGCATAAGCTTCTACTGTCCATTTGACTTGCTTTGGCCTCAGTTCGAAACACCAACTGATGTTTTTATATGGGTCCGGCTTCGCGGAATAGGGAAAAATAGCGCTCTCGTCCACGGGCTTTGTCCGGGACGGTTCTTGCAAAAGGAACAACAACTTTTGCACCCCGTTTCTTAATTTCCCGGAAACCCACTTTTCTTTTGGTTCGCACTTGCCATTTTCTGCTTTTGGTTGATGGGGACTTGGAGTAGGTCCAGTGTTCCAGAGCAGGTGTCTTTCTTTGAAATAAGGACCTTCTCCATGGCTAGTAGGCTGATTCAAGTGCTCCTTTGTCGCTTGGACATTGGGTGCATACGGTCACATGTGATATCCAGAGGTGCGATAACATATTAAAATTCGTATTGTGCAGACGCTGAGATGTTTACAGGATCCTCCGATGGGTTGACTGAATGTTTGTCTTTCCGGCTTAATCCGGTCATGACATGTCAATGGGTGCAACAGGTCAAGCAATTCGAAATTGTTTGGTTTTTCGTTTGGATATCGTGCAGATTATGCATCAATCCTGCATTATAAGTCAACTCTTGCAGGATGCTTGTTATCGCTGCCTATGAAAGTAATCCAATTGAATAAATCTTTACACTTTGTACAAACTACATCCTTACTGGAAACCTTCTACTGAAATACTCGTGGGGTTATCTGAAACAAGCTTATCAGGATTTATATGCTTGTACGTGTTGGACTACGCCACATGTCCGGATTCCCGGATGGGATTCGGTAGTGATGCGCCACCATGACAAAAAAGGGAAAACCCCAGGTATCCAGCTGAGAGCAGGCTCTGGATGAAAATTTTCCTTAGTCATTCCCACCAGGAAGGTGGTGTACTCTGCGAACTATTCCTCGATCTTCGGGTGCCGAGTCCAGAGACAGGAATACAAGCTGCAGGTCATATCAATTATGTGGTGAGATAAATGTCTTCTCATGACAGGAGCTGCTGATCAACCAATTATTTGAAACCTGATACTATATCTCGTGAAATGAATGAGCACAAGAGAGTGGACCCTAGTGCACAATCCCGAATATCAGATCTGTTTTCACGATAGCAAGTATACGACCCTGAGCGTGAAGGCGGACATACGGACTTGACGGAGGCATTCTCCGACACCAGGATAGTTTCCGGGTTAGAAAAAGGACGAAAATACGACGTGATGCTCCCACATGAGGATGGTGTTATGGATTCTCAGGGGGGCTGTTTCCCATTTCATGGAATAGGATTATTGATATGTACAAGAATCGAAGAAGAACGGGCTCACCCAGTTGTGGAAACTGCACAGCTCACCATTCGTTCTCATAACCCATTGTCTCCATCGGGAGATCCACATCTTGGTAACCATACAGATCTAAGTTATGGATCTCTTAGGCTCTTTGGTTACTTAATGTATGGTCCCGGAACCACTTAAGACCCTCCCTCTTCCTCATCTTGAGCTTGGTCCTTTCCCGCTTTTACCCATGATCTCCCCAGACGATTTCCAACCCCTCCAACTCAAAGGCGAAATTATGGACCTCGAATTTACCCTTGACACAGACCACAGGTAGGCACTTCCTCGCTCTAACCCATCCACCATCTTTATTGCCGACTAATTTACCGTGTTCACCCCTCTATGCCCGTTAATCACCCAAAAATAGGAAAAGGAGGCGAAACAGGACGACACAAAGTTGCCTGAATTGTCATACATCTAAACGAAAGGTGCGTTCTCGGACAAAGTATGAAATGTTCCTCATTTTTAACTAATTTTCTTTTGTCGTACCATAGTGTGACAGAAAACGACCCTGTCAACGTTGTATACAGTTGGGCCTGGTAAAGAAATTAGTCACTCTCTTTTCTTTCCAGTCTTGACTAACGCATAATGGTAGACGGGTCTTTGTGTATACGAGATCGATGACCCCGCATTGAGGTGATTATCGATATTGGCGTATTTTATAACAGTTGACAATTTTTTTTTCCTTAGAGACGACCCAACACTCGACGAAAACACCCGCCTGCGAAACAGAATCGCAGAGCTCGAGTCTCTTGTCCGCGAACTGAGGGGTATGCGAGTTGTACACTAGGAAGGAGCTTTTTATCTATATGTTTTCATTTCTAGGTAAACCACATCCACGATGGGCAGATAGTAACTTTCGCGATGGGGACCCAAACGAGAAATGGCACTCAAGAGCTACAAAGTGTCTCCCAGTCCAAAAGAGGGCTTCGCAGCAACAACATCAACAAAATGGAGACGGAGACGCTCGTAACGGGACAAACGGTGTGTCCATTCGAGGAATGCAGTCACTGTTGACTGGGCCAATCAAAGCCGAGCCTGTCACCGATGCAAACAACACGCATCTGTATCGCTTCTCACCTTCACCCGCTCCTTCTATGAGGTACCACAGCTTCCAGCAGGCTGACGTCCGCGGATCCGATCCACAGTCCCAATCAACGTTCGATACCGACCCACGGTCAGGTTATCCGACTTCGAACGACCACACGAATGGTTACCTCGCATCCAATTCTGGTAACCACTACTCTGCTGGAACGGCAGCAGCAGCAGCGACTCCTTATTCTGATTCCGGAACTGCAGGGGCTTACTCGGTCAACGGGAGCGACGATGGGAAAGGGAGTGCTTATGGTGATCATTATCGTCACAATAACCAATGCCCTTGTCGCACAAACCCTACATCAGGACTCGCCTACATGACGCTCTCGCAGACGCTGCAGAGTTCGCTCAACACCCTGCGTCAATATACGAATCACCCTCCCAATTCACAATGTACACTCTTTCGTCGTATTGTGGATCTCAATAACGCACTGCAGTAAGAGATTTTTTCTTTTGTTCCTTCTGTTGTTCCGACTAACGCCCGAATTTTCTTCAAATAGTTGCCTCGATAGTCCAAGGGTATCGACCTCCACGTCATACGAGAGCAGTCAGACATCGGACAGTGAAATTTTGACGCCTCTATCGGCCTCCAGCGGCCCGACCTCATTTCACACAGGTTCCCCAAACGTTTCCCCCCAGGAATGGAATCACATCGCCACATCCGGTTTCAATCCATACTTTCCAGCTCCTGATCACCACAATGTGTACAATGTGAACCATGTTATGACTTGAGCACCCCCTTCCACACATATGCCCATACGTCGTTGGTCATTACGCGCATGCCAGTGTTCTTCTATCCAATCTTAATTTTTCTGTGTTCTGCTGCTGGTTATTCCCCTCTTGTTCCACTACACGCCACAAATTCCCAACCAGCAGCTTCTTTGTATCGTATTCTCTTTCGGCTCCTTCTGTATATATAATTTTCTCATATCTTCTTGACGAATGTTTTGCCCGCTATGAAATACCTACGTAGACTCAGTCTCCTTTGCTCATATACCCCTATAAAATGATGACACGTGTATATATGACTTACCGCGGACTACATTCTTTAGCGCACTGTACTGTACCAACCCCGTAAATACGCCCAACGACGACGGCTGCTGGCTCAACATCATCAAAGATTTTTTTCGTTAACGGGGATGAACATTATCACTCTGCGCGAGAATCCCCAGGAACCCCATGGGTTGACATCAAGGGCACTCCAGCCGAGATGCTGATGACAGAGATCAAGGGGGTCCTTATACCCAGAGGACTCCCAAAACACTGTTCCAGGAGTACCCACATCATCATACTCGGTCTTCGTATTCGGACAATAGGCGCCGGGAACTTACCGGGAGACAGCGTCGATTTGATGATTGAAAAATTGAATATTTTTGGGGCCACTTTCCAGCTGTTCTCGTATCTGTAGTTTTGAATTTCCGACAATGTAGCGGTTTTTTCGGTTTCCAGACAAAAGTACTGCGCTTTTGCCTCCGGAATTACTCGGGAATTTGAGCTT
>QDKV01005005.1_pt1 | contig 21715 bp, 18 predicted proteins | sample 1861101 | NCBI WGS metagenome assembly QDKV01 (sample SAMN04275158, study PRJNA302643) | Fungus metagenome, whole genome shotgun sequencing project. | isolation source: fruitbody | host: Mallocybe terrigena | place: Sweden | collected 2013 | reverse complement strand
TCGCAATTAAGCGTTCAGGCCAACGAGGACACACTGCTCGACAAGCTCTGCTTGTTGCAGAGGCAGAACTTCAGGCAATGCAATCTCAAAATCCTCAACTGATTTAATGGAAGAGGTTTTTGAGGCCTATGAAGTAGTAGATGTCGAAGGGGATGAAAGTCGCGCAAAGACAATATTACGGGAGCTGGGCTTCAGCGATGAAGAGCTGAACAACGGAGGAAAGGAAATCGGTTGGTTGAGAGGGGGGTAGAGAGAGTCATGCTGGGAAAGGCGTTGTTCATGAAACCTGATATCCCATTGCTGGACAAACCGAGTGAGTTGAAAAGGATGAGATGGAACGAAGCCTAACCCCTGTACTGATAATAGCGAATCATCTCGACCTTCCTGCGATTCTCTGGCTTCAAGAACATCTTCTGAACGAATGTGATGGTCAAACTGTCGTTGTGGTTTCACACGACAGAAATTTTCTAGATGCCGTTACAGACGAAACAATTATCTTCAGGGACAAGTCTCTAAGTTATCATGCCGGAAATTAACAGGACTGGGAAAGTACGACGGAGGAACAACGAAGGCGGAAAGCACGCTTGAAAGAGGTTAGAAATCGTCTGACAATCTTACTTGAATGAGTGCTTACAGTCTATCAGCTCGACAACAAGAGGAGGACTATCGAGTATTCAGAAGAGCGTTCAGCAAGCGAAGTCGTCTGGAGATGATAAGTGACTTAGTTGCGTTAAGGAAAAAGGTGGACTATCCAAGCTTACGAATCGGTTTGACTGCTAGTGATTAGAAACTCGAGACCATGAGTATGGAAAAGCCAGAAGACGGGAAGCGATACAACCGCAGCTACCACGGATACCGGGCGGAGATCTTCGTTGACCAAGGTATCAAGGTCGCACCTATTCAATTACCACCCCCTGAGCTATTCGTGTTTCCAGGGGCCTCATTTCTACAGCTTTCGGATGTTTCCTTCCGGTACGCAACGTCAACACCTTGAATTCTTCAGAGTATTTCATTAGATGTTGGACCTCAAGCACGAGTTGGACTCCTCGGACCGAATGAGTGCGGCAAGTCGACTCTGATGAACTTATTGGTGGGAGAGTTGAAACCTTTGAGTGGAGAAATAAAGAAATACCACCGCCTCCGGATAGGATATTTCTCGTGACTGTGGCATTGAAGACATTGCTCGCGGAGAACAATGTTCAATCTGTTAAGTTTAAAAGTTAACTGTTTCTCCAGGAAGGGAGAAGAGACAACATACGAGATTTGGCAAGAGACTGAGTGCTATTAAATGGAAGCCCGAATGTCGTAGCTGTCTACGAATAAGTGAATTGAAGATAGATGTGTGAAGAAGACGCACCACTCCTGCATACCACGATTTCATAAATCTAGATATCTACGTGGAACAATTTGGATTTCTCACTTCTTCAGGAATGATGGTTGCACCCAGTAACCTGGTGCACCCATGTCAACTTCGATCCATAGGTCGCCATAACGTGATCTGAAGAAACGGCCTGGTGTAGCCTTTCTTTTGAGCCGTATTCTATAGAGCCAATCAGTTTCAGTCGGGAGGAAATCACACAGGGAAGCCAAATGGTGTAACTCACCAAGTAGTAAATAGTTTTAGACCTCACTATGAACCTGGTTTTTTTGTGCTTTGCACCAGGTAGTCTGCCCATTTTTGTAACAAATTATAGTGGTTGAACAACAATGTTCCATCGCCCGACTTTTGAGCGTGTGCCAGTGTCATGACGAGCATTGCCCCACAACCTTTGAGATTCAGAAAGTCAACGATAATGCTCCGCTGATGGCTAGATGTTCAAGGAGAAGCCTACTGTCTATAGCTAACAAAGATTGATCTGTGGTATTTCCTTGAATGATAGGCCAGCTACTCCCTAAGCCAGTAGTTAAAGTTATGATCGCGGAACCTGAGTTTATGCATAAAATCGTACCCAGATCAGGTGCAGCGTAATCGTTTCCGTATAACCACGAATCCTGAAACTCCAATAGCGGTTCAAGCAATTTGCCTGCTAGCGTGGTGTTGAGGAATAGGAATGCGGGGAAGGAGGCGTACAAGATTTCGACTGGGTTCGTCCGTCTGCGAAAGAAATTGGGACTCAAGATGGTATCATCAATAGAAAATGGAAATATTGGACCTTGAATAGCCAACATCCTTCATAAACACCTTCACATTATCCATGTCCACTTGCTGTCTTGGTCTCGTGAACTCGAGAGAGCCAACAGTTTGTCTCAAGTTTAGTATGTGCAAGTCTACCAGCTTTGTAGCGGCAGAGGTTGACATACGAAGTTGGGAGGCGAGCACAGATGCATTGAGCTGAATGCGATCATCCAGTGCATTAGCTCGAGAAGAGGCAGAAGAGTAAGAGGCGAGGAAATCATCTTTATATGATATTTTAGTCGATGAAGACAAGGAGCAAGCTGTTCGAAACGGACACCCACCGCTGGTCCAATATTATTCCATCTTGAGTACCACAAATGACTGAGAAATTCGGTTATCTCGGGAGTACGATAAGAGACGACAGGATCCCTGATTAACCTAATTCCAAACACCAAGGTATTCGAAGTCATCGTGATATTGCCCAGGTCTAAGGCATATGCGAGCACAGGGTGATAATATCGGATCTGGCGAAAGTTCGGATCGGACGTGTTCTCCAACCTCCCATGCAAGGAAAATTTGAGGGATATTCCGGCAAAGCAAGTCTGCCATGTCATGGAAACACCGGGGGTCTATCAGATGAATAAAAAAAATCCAGTGACTACCCCGCATCGAAGTAGTCAGTGAAGTCAATTACCGCAGTATAAGCCAAGATTTGAAAACCATATCGTCGTTTTCCGTTAGAGATTGCAAGGTACTTTGTTGTGCCATGTGGTAAATTGATTTGACGGTAAGGCCGGTGCTCCATGTAACCATTGTGTAACCATGTTTGAGTCGTCTGCAGATACGAATTCTGTAAAAAGTTAAAAGCAAAAGAGAAGCATATAATGGGTAATAAACACTCACGGACAGTGGTGTCGGTATACAGTTGGATTGCATGAGGGTTGCCATCTGAGGATATAATATCAAAGGCGGCGTAGGCAAAGAGGAACGAATGGAGTGTCCAATCTTGCAGCTTAAAATGTTTTTAGGGGAAGCCGTGCAAAAGAAACGAATTTACGCACTTCTATCGGAGTGAGGTATGTTAGATTGACCAAAACAGGACCAGCCGCGATAATGAAGCGGGTCTGTGTGGGCGTGGAAACAGTATTGCCTACGGCGGTGTAGTTGACACGGTTGTCGTTTCCTTGTATCATGTAGCTGATATTGTCGACTCGAACTCCAATGAACCATCCTAACTCCTACACCAGATTGTGAGGTTTTGCATACCATCACTGAGTTTAGGGAAGTACCTTTCGCTGAAAAAATCGAGGCCATCTATAACCTGGTGAGTTCGACATTGCTACTAGTACTTACGTCAACCCATGCGTTGAAATAAGGTGATTTACAATGGTATCGGTGCTGGCCAGGTTGACGCAGCTCCGTGGACGATGTTGCTTGAGAGAAGAGAGAAGAAACAGATAACCAAGAGTGCCAGTCTTATTAATATAACCATGATGCCCATAAGTAGGGCCTCAGTCAACCGTTAGGAACTCGTTGTTCACTGACGTATTTTCACCACATCATCAAAGGGCTATTGCTGTCAAAACGCATCCATAAGCCTAACAGACAATGCACGAAGGTCGATTGGCACACTGTGAGTTTTGTTGTGGTTATCATGATATGTAAAAGGTGTGATGACACAGGATAAGATGATGGACTTGAAGGGGCTCCCGTGCTGTGATCCTTGCATCACTCATATAGTGATTCGCGGACTGACACCTTAGGCCTTAGGCCTTAGGCGTCGCTTATGTGTCGTTCCTTGAAACGTTCCTCGTGTTCGCAAACTTCTGACATTCCACATAGTGTGACAAGCTCTCTTTTTCTCATCCTTAGATCACAACTAATAATGAGGATGTTATACTATTGAAGGTCGACTACTCGGCCACGTAAGGGTTTCTGATGGATAGAGCCGCATAAATGGGATCACTTAACCTCAGAGACTTACAATTGTGTTATCTACCTCGACAAACCATTACGTGCTGACTGAGTGTGTGCTTGCTGCGCGTGCAGTAAATAGTCGGCCTGAAGTCTACAACAAAATCAATTTCTTGGCAACAGTACATAAGCTTGCATTGTAAATTTATAACAGTGATAAAACAGACACATCGGATCGCAGCGTATTAAGCAGACGCTGGATATTTAAAAGCAAATAAAAAACCGCCATTAAAGTGGGACGGCTGAATTGAAGAGAAGTCAGTAAGTCGGAAAACAGTCTAAGATGCAATGAAGAACTTAGGAAGGTTGTTATGTACAGCTACAACATCAGAATAGACAATATTTGGGTCCACGGGACGCCGATTGAAAAAAGGAGCACTTTGAAAAATAATGCTAAAAATACAATGAGAAATGGAGATTGGTGGTGGTCAGTTGTTAAGGGTTAATATCTGGTTTGTGGGGCTAGAAGTTATGGCATATCGTACTGCCCTAAGGGGGACAGTACGGCGACGACACAGAATCAAGCCAAAATTTGATATGTAGACGGAAATGAAGTGATAATACATACAACAATAATGAAAATGTTCCACGTAGGTCATTCTTAAGAGTAGGGAAGAGGGTAGCCGGCCGGAGATAATCTCGAGGAGTCAGATCGCGTATTGAGGGATTGAATTCATAAGCGCTGAAAAATCGAGATCGAGATTTTCGAGGTTTAAATGTTGCTGAATGTAACCGTAAAGAGGGAGGTTTGTACCAACGCCGTCGCTGCCAATATCTACCCGTGAATGGCTAATGACACAAGATTGGTCCACGACATTGGGAAATGTAGTAAAATTTTCGAAAGACTTTTGGAGTTGGGGCTGGTCGAAAGCGTCGAAAGCACCGTCGTAGGGCGAGGCGGTGATGACTGGATCAGAAGTGGGAGTCATCAAATAATCAGGCGTCGTGGGGCTCATGGGCGATGGACTGTGGGCCCAGTCACTTGTACCCATGAAACTGGTATCGATTGTGAGAGCAGGACTGAACTGCGCCTCACCAAAATGAGAGATGCTTTGCATGCCAGCCAATGGATCACACTCGTAAGTGGACATGGGACTTGCGATGTCCCCGAACGAAAAGTCGTCAAAATTCTAGATAAACGAGGGTCAACATGTAGGTTTTACGGTGATTGTAGACAACTTACGAAAGAGACCTCCTGTTTTGGAAGAGGAGTTTGTACCTCTGAAACCCGGGACGGGCATGACATTATCACTTGCTCTTGAACGGATGCTGGAGAGGAACAACGAGTCGGACGGGTACTCGCTGCGCGAGGCTTATTGCGCTTGGGCACGTCGACATCGGTCTGAAGGAAGGACTTATTAGCATGCGTAATTTCGGTTTCAGAAATCGGGGCCGATGACGAGCGGCGATAGGTGCGGGCGGTAATGGGTGTTTCAAAACGAGTGACGATCTCCGGTACATGATGTTTATCGAACTCCTGGATTGCATTTTCGAGCTCTGGTCCTTTCTTCCCTTCCACCAAGAGCTGAGCTATCTTCTCGCAGCGTTTGATATCCTTTGGTTCTACCTCTCGCACCTTCCTTTTTTCTGATACTGCCCCTTTGGATTTCGTTTGCACGGGACGAAATGCGTACTTGGGGAACTTGCGTTTATGTTCCTCGAGCGCTTCCTTCGCTTTCTGATGCCATATTTGACGCTCCTGCTCGGGCAGGCTTTGCCACGTGATGCCAATGATCTTGGAAAGAGTAGAATGATTGGTCTCTACCTCTGTAGAAACGTGCTGACTCTTGATGAAAGAAGAGCGGAAAAGGATAAAGGCATTAGGGGGACGGGGAATATGGTTTTCAGGCTTCTTTTTCGAGTGAGGCTGACGACGAGGAGCCGCTACTTCTTCAGCAGGCGGGAACAGAATAAACTCAGTGCAAGGAGGATCTACCAGAGGAGGGGGTGTATCCGACGAGAAATCAATTGGGGTAACATTAGCAATGAACGAAAGCGCTGATGCATGCATGGATTCTTGATAAGGTGCCCACATCTCATCGCCTGCAATTGCAACGGCATACTGAGAATCACTAGTGTGTTGTGATGTCCTACCAAACGAGTCCATGCGCTTGGTTCTGTCTGCGGGCATAACCAGAAGGACCCAAGAGAAGATAACACTTGAAAATAGGAGGGGAGGAAGGGAAGCTCTGCTTTCAGGAGTAAGGGGAAGAATAAAGACGGGGGAGCAAAGATTCGGGTATCGCTAACTATAAACTTGAGGTCTTAGTCTATCTTATAAGGGACACTTGAGAAAGCAAAATTCGAACGCCGAAAAATCCCATATACTTCAACCCTGAATCGAACGGAGATCTTGCCGACAGAGGCGAATAAGGAAGGTGTGAACCAGTACTATGCTCCTCCTTTCCCAACATACAAATAAGCACTTGAGACAACAGACACCCGCGACACGAGTCTCGCAAACCATTTAAGGCCCCTTGAGCAAGTGTAGATGCTCACAACCTCCAATCCACTCAACAAGCTTGTTAAAAGTTGTTATGCCCAGGGAACAAATTTGCTTCCGTAAGCCCGTATTTGGTCTCATTTGTTCCCGTTTCCATGGACCACGTTCGACAACATCCATCAAGTTCCCAAGTCCCGAGACCAATCTTGTCCGCATTTCATCCTTTTTTGGATCATAACCGCTCTACGACTCTTGAACACGATGCAGCACTCGAGGCGGCGCTGCGCCTGCAGGTCAGTTTAATTCTCGTTCTGTACCAACTAGTCACGCACGAGGCTCGGGAAATTTCTTTACACCCCGTGAGAACATCGAACCGAACGTTCGGGCTCTGACATGGTGTGATAAAATAGGTGCGCCTTGTAAGCATCAGGTCACTTCTCCCTCCTCCAAACGAATCAAACATCTCTAATTCCCTGGCTACCCTTTTGCATTCCAAGAAGCAAGTTTAGGAGAGATTTTCAGATGTGGAAAGATGAACGCTTTGCACAAGCGTCTCAGGACTTTCTCACTCTCACCGACGCCTCATTAACTCCATTCACTGCTGGACGTCCCGGACCGTGAGGTATGATGTCGGCATTGATGAGATAATGTACAAAAGCAATGATAATCTTCCCTTGTTAGTGTCAACCAGCGTTGCATTTATCACATCTCTCGAAGCGAGAATGGTTGTTATGGTGTTCAAAATATTCAAAGCAGGGTTCATGCACACCAGAATTCACAGTAAAGTTTCAGCTGATTAGGACATCTTGAATTCTAGGGTTCAAGTGCCAATCATTCCTTAAACATGTCATCAACAATTATATTGTGCGGTGTACTTTAAGCTCTGAGACGGTGGTTGATTCAGAACTCGACTGGACCTATGAAGGTTAGGGGACTTTTAGCGCCTTATATATATTGATTTTCTGCTCATTAGTGGGCAGTTTAAAGGAATCCATGTTCCACTACGGATAAAAATCATCTTGGCCGAAACCTCTTTCTACTCAGGAACCCAGTTTGACGTGACTGCACAGAAGGAGATTTTACATTGCAAAGCAACTCGATTCCGACCACGATCGCCGGAAAGGGCGCCATCGTCGTGGGATCGTGTGCATCAGGTGTCCCGACTATCTCAACTATATCCCATAATGTTTTATCGACCACTTCTCCTCGAGATTCGTAGACCTGTCTCGAAATTCACCTCGCTCGTTTCACTGATAAGACGACGGTCTGATGATATTAAGCATTCTTAATCTCCTTATCTACGGCAGTTGCGGTGTGCCTTGTGAGCACAAATGCCCGGTGAACAATTTGGGGAATAACTTGATTTGATAAATTCTCCTCCTTCCCTTTTCCCCGGTTCAATCCGAGACCTCTACACAGTGCATGCTCTTGTATATCTCCGGAGCCGATAAGCCATATATCAAGCTAGCTGCTGAAGGGGAACATAATAACTTCAAGTTTGGTTTGGCTCTCTGGCGTACATGAGAACATACTTACCATGCTAATTAAATTAAGGTGATCAGCTTCGGCTTAGTGCATGTACGCCAGTGATGCAGTCAAATACTTGCATTTGGCAGAGCTCCACTACTATATATCACATTTAGAATAACGTTATCGTCTTTGTGGGTCTGAATTACGGACTACCTCACCGCTCACGATCTATTTAAATGACCCGAATGGCTATATGAGCAAGAGGCTAGTATAATGTTTGTTATAGGATGCATTGACGGTTGAATGCAAGAATATTAGGTGAAGACGCGCGACTGAAAGGCAGAGAGGAATCGTTGATTTCTAATCCAGAACACGTTCGCCATAGAACATCTTGCATCAGTGGACCGCTATTGCGGTTGCGGAATGCATGACAGACAGCTTGCAATTGGCCCCTGAGGTCTGAGTCCTGACTCTCAGCGGCTTGAATCATGATCAACTCACACTGTGACAGTGGCTCTTGCCCGATTTGAAGCCGTTAACCATGAGGCTACTCAACGCCCGGACGGTGCTCCATTCTACATCAGACCGCTATCGGACCGATGATAGTCGCTTTCCAATGCTCACATTTGACGATCAATTATATTTGGGTTGATTAGTATTATACTTTTCAATTCAGTCACCTGGCCTTGGTCAATTGAAAAACTCACCCACAGGAAACTTAATTTTCAATTACAACCAAACTGGGAGGATTGGGCGATGGCTCAATTTGGTACTCCCTTTGATTTTCCATCTGCAATGACTTAGTACAAGGTAGAAAAGAGGTACAGGTTAATTTGACATTATCAGCCTGAGCAAGTTGTCTTCCAGAAATGGATCTATTTGAATAGCTATAGCTGGACGAGTGGTTTTTGCTTGAGTGTAAGTTCATTGACTCTTCGGCCCCTGCTATATATCTGATGTACTACATGTTGTCCGGCAGTCGTCAAGCTCACAATAGGAAATGGCCGCTGGCGCCATCTTCGTAAACTTTGGTGGCTGGTTCAAATCCGGCAAAGAGATATCACAAATCAATTACGCTGCCTTCTTAAGTACTCGTGAAATCAAATTCTAAGTTCCGAACAACTGAAATGTTACCTGAAGTTTTTGTGGTAGAGGTGTGGTCGACTTTCTAAGTGGTGTAATATTTCATTTTCCGTCAATGACGATCCTCCGTAAAAAATCAACATGAAAGAGTTCACGGTCATAAGCTCCGGATATCCGATATAAAAAGTTAATGGATGGTGAAGTGTAGCGTGCAGGATAAAATCCGTCAACTATTGATGACGGCATCTTCATCAAGAGTATCCAGTGGCGCCTCTCACCACGTTCCCAATTGAAGCGGCAACGGAACTGATGAGGCCTGATCTCGGATTATCCGCTTCAGAGGGCTTCTCCAAACGCCGTTCTTGTTCGTGGTCTGACTCATAAATATCATCAACGTTTAGCTCACCATCGAATTTGACTTCTCCAGTCGCTTCTTCCCAGCCATCAGGAGTTTCATGAGACGGGGCAGTATGCCAGACAGCCATTGCGCCTTTCTGTTGTGTTTGCGTTTTCGGCGGTTCATCCTGAGGTGATGGTGGGGTTTGATACTTGAACTTTTGACTCGTAACTTCCATCATGTCTGGGTCGGGGATACTGACCGGATCGATTTCAGGACTCCATTGTCTTCTGCTGGATGACTCTCCCCCTCTGCCACTTGCCACTGCTGCTTCGTTTTGTTCTTGGTCCATACTGGCGCCGTTAACAAAATCTGTAGGGGATTTGTGGATCGCTGGCTGCGTGTTTTGTCCACGATTGTAAGTGCTCGACGTTATGTGCAAGGGTTCCAAGGTATTGTTATTACTATCGTCAATAGCATAATTCTTTATAGCAGACAATTCGTATTTTGAATGCCGTTTATTATCGATCTACAATTAAGTATAGTATGAGTAGGACGAAAGAAACAGAAATTATTGACGAACAGGATATCCGTTCAATCCTGTGCCAGATCCCTGTGACTTCTTGGCGCTTGTGTGTGCATGACTGTAACGAGGTGGCGCACTGCCGGATTCAAATACTAAATTGTCCGCTTCATTGTCGCTGCCACTCTCTCCGGCCACGTCCTCGCCTGCACTCTGTTCAGCCACATCGTCCTCGCCTCCAACCTCATCCTCGTCATAATCCTCGCTGTTGTACCCGGCAGCTTTCACGGCGGCTTCGACTGGTCCAGTTCGATCTACCATTTCGCTCGCGATCAGATACCGCGAACAGAGCATTCGAATATCGTTCCACCATTCCATCATTTCATCCCGACTCCGAGCTCTGAAACTCCAAGCTTTGGCTGTCTCGTTATTGTGGCCAATCGGAATCAAGCCACGCAGAGAACCAGTCTTGGATTTAGTTGTACCGGTTCCATCTTTTCGTCCCTCTATGTGGAATTTGTGGCCGTTTGCGGTGTGTGAAGGAGGCCCGAGGGTACAAGCGGGCAAGAATAGACTGAAAGTTGGTCGTTGGGATGCAGTTGGGTCTGAGGAAGGGAACTCATGGAGGAACCCAGCGGGAGTAAGCACAAAATAGGATTCAGCGTAGGTGCGTGTGAAGCGTCTCTTGCGCCCGAGGTACCCCACATGAACAGGAACCACGGAGGGATCATTTTTGAGGGGGTAGTGTATAGCGGAGGGATCGCGCAAGGGTGTATCTGGGTCGAGAAGATGATCTGAGCGCGCGGCGAATTGAATCCACTCGCGATCTGGCGCGAGCGACGACATGTGCGTATTTAAAGACCGCAAAACTTCCTGCGAGGCAGATGTTGCGCGAGACTGCCATTCGTCAAATGTTTGCCAAGCTGATTGAATAGAGCGAACAATGCCTTCTTCAAAGTGTGCTGAATTTTGTTGCATGACAACAATAGACTTTTGCAGAAGGTTCTCTTCGAGGACCTGGCGTTGGAGTTGACGGGCAACTGCTTGATCGGAGATGTAGCTGTCGATTGTGAAGAAACAATACCAATGAAAAGTGAGAAGACTTACGGATCATTTTTTGGGAGTAGACCCATTGGTGTGTTCTTGAATGTAGAAATGTTGTTTGCAAGCTCGCCGACAAGTTTGGTGGATAATTCTCGCTCCTTCGCGACACTGGCGGCGAGCTTGCCCGTGTCGTTTTGGACATTCTGAAAAGGGATCAATAATGTTACAAAAAAAGGTATATATATACTATGCACCTTTACATGGGCTTTGATTTCTGCACGAAGTTTATGAAGGTGTTGAACGATAGAGGAGTCTATGGTACGGCCAAGGTCTGCATGTTGGTCTGCTATGATGCGAGTTTTATCTCGGATGTTATAGTACACATCCTGTTACAAATACATTAAACGTTTGAACTACAAAGGAATCTTGCTCACTTGTAGTCCGCCTTCGCCGAGAAATTGGTTACCCGCTCGAAAAGGAACTTGAATCACACCAGCAAGTTTAGTCAGCTCCCGAGCGATATTGTTTTCAATATCTGCGACACCCTTCAAAAGGCTGAAAAATCGCTCAGTATATGAAGAAGTGCTTCTCACCTCAAAATAAGACGCAAGCTGGTTGACAATGACCTTCCATGCCACAAAACGTTCTATAAGAACATCTGCTGGTTTCAAATCTATGAGCCCAATATTTTTCTTGATAAGCGATTGTGTTCTGGACAAAGAAGAGTTTCGGCTGCGATGACTTGTTCTAGATGTAGCTCTTGAAAGCGTAGTGTGATGATCATCGAGAGTCATGGTGTGCGCCAACGTCATTGAATGTTTGTTTCAAAGCTCCCGCCAAGCAACCCAAAACAATTTTGACTCTGACTAAAAAGTTCACAACAGCTTCCACGTAGCCAGTGAGTATGAGTTCCCCCTTTATTAATCTTGCAATTTCCCTCGGCGCGATGCAAGGTATGTTTGTTTACAGCTCAGCTGAATGGCTCATAGACTTTCTCAGTTGCCAGGAAGATACCCTTCGATGAACCTGATGTACTCAACTATGTGCGAATCGCCTATGTCGTGTCCCAAGTCGTTGTTTTAGGCGTGTATTATTATGTTTCTATCGCAGTATGTCATTATACCTTTGTATTATCATATGCGGTCTTTTTAGTCCCAACTGCAGGTCAAGCGCAAGAATGACCAAACTGTCCTGAAATACGGTCAGTTCCTTCTCACTTGACCCCTTTGCGTAATAATCTCACCTTACGCAGTGGAGTCTGCTGGGCCTATGGTCTGTTCCTCCATTGACAGTGTTTAGACCATCGTTCTTACTATCAGACAGTCACAGGAGCCGGGCGAACTCGTTACGACTACTTACCGGGATTACGACCTTTCAGAAACATCAAAACTTGTCTGTGATTCTTTTTACTTAAACGTTTTCATTCTAATACTCCAATTTATGGTAGTTGCGTTCTGCTTATTTGGGCATTGCCATGATGACTGTTATGCATCTTTATTTCAAGTTTACTCAACCTCTATTCATCCAATCTCTTATGACACTCAAAAATGTCTATGATGCCAAACCCGTCCAGATTTATGTCTGGGGGAAGGAGGCTAAGGGTGATTTAGAGCGCCCTTTTAAGACTGCTGGCTTATTCGGAGGTATGAAATATAATTTTAATCCTTTGTCTCATTTGAACCTGTGTTATAGCTGCTACTGGGCCGCGGACGGATCCTGCAGCTATTGCAGAGGCTGAAAAGCGTGTTGGCAAGAAGGAGGAGTGATCTACTCCCCACTGTGGCGTGCTCCCTGATAATAGAGCTAAAGTCTAATAGACTCTCTAAGTTTACATGTTTCAATCTAATTGCGCATACTTGGAGGAAGTTATTTCGAGATTGTGTGTCGCTTTGAATGCCCCCAAGTCCAATGCCTGAGGTTCTTCGAGCGCTTCTCTAAGAGGAGAGGGCGGATCAAGAAGTGGTACTGGTACTGGTTTTGGTGCCAAGTTTTCTTCCTTTGCGTTAGAGTAAGGTTGCGGCGAACCAATTAACTAACAGACATTGCGGTTGAGGGGAGCGCTGTGACTTGGCCTTATTTACTTGGAATTGCTCTTTTTTCCGGAAAGTGACAGCGATGGCCATGAGGGAACGATCACTGGTGTATGGTTTACGCACGTACACTTGTCAATTCATCTCATCTCGTCCCATCCACGTTGGGGATGTAACAATTCGTATCAATCCTATTCCAATTTTTTTTGCAAGTTGAAAGTGATATTGTTATCGTGGTGGCCATTCACCAGTCATTCAGACCTTTACGAGTTCTTCGCGATAGACTAATCGTGCGATTCACTAGAGAAAGCGAGTCCATCAAACCTGTTTGGGACGAGTCAATCAACAGAAGGAATTGAAGAAGGGAAGTGGCCTAGTTTCAACTCCATTGACTTGGTTTTGTATTGCTGCCAAACCATCTCCATTTTCTTGCTGCGAATTGCTGCGAGGGCGGGTGTGCGAGGAGTGGGCGATGCGGTGAGGAGGGGATCACTTCCAAATCTGATGGCTAATCGGTGAGTAAGTTTATAATTGTATAGTACGTGCTTTTGCACGCACTCGTTCCACAACTGTTTCCTCAGGACTTCCTTCGGCACTCTGGACCGGTAGCCATAGTCGCCTCTTCCTCTTATTCTCCTGGTACTCAGCGCGGCCTTCAGTTCTTCCGCACGACATGCTTAAACAGGGCACAGCAACAGAAAAGTTAGTTAGGGCGAGTGGTAGCGAATAAAAGAGGTAGCATCATTCAAGCAACAGAAGAAAGAGATGACACAAACATTCACGGGTTTGCACAAGGATATGGAGGTGGTCGTCAAGGGGAGACGGGAAGTGTTAAGAAGGAATGGGTGGAGAAGGCTCTCCGAATGTCAGATCTTCTCATCAACTTACACTAGGACCTTCCACAGATTAAGAGTGTAGTTGGTATCAGCAAACCTTTCTAACATATGGTCATCTTCCCAAACTCATAATCTTCAAGTCGCATTTTGGGCAGGAGATAGGGTTAGGATAATAAATCTTGGCATGTGATTTTCGCAATTATTGTCTCACTTGTTTTTGATATTCCTCCCCTTCTCTTCGTAGGACTTCATGTCTCTTCCAGATGATGCACCGCCGTCTTACGACTCAGGCCATCAACAAGAGAAATTCAGTTTCAATGATAACAAGACACCAACACAAACACCGTTACGTTCTTCTCTATTCCCTCCTGTCAAGACATATCCGTTCGTGACGAGAGACAAAGGAAAATCAAGGAACGTTTCCAGTGGCTGGTTCAATCTCAATGCGGCCGCGAGCTTGCGCACCTCTCATGAAATCCAGAACACAGTCCAGGATCTGTTGCGTGACCTCGTTCAAGACCATCCTTCAGACTCTGCCGCTGCTGTCGGTGTTCTCAACAGTTGCGCGGCTGCCTGTGCGACACATGGTGTCTCATTTTCAGATATTCTTCAGGAACAGAATATCGAACAACACACACCCCTATATTGGGCCATCGTGAAGCGTTTGCCGGACGATCACCAGGAAAATCAGGATCCTGACCTTCTCACTGCCCTTATGTCTTATTTATCCCCACTCAAATACGAGACGATCACAGAGATTCGACAGGCTTGCTTAGCTATCTCGGATCAGAATCTCTTCATGAGACTCAGATATTTTCCAGGTTTTGCGCGAATGTCAGGAGTGGACCAAATGTTGCTAGGCGTGAAAATTCCGCCTGATGAGATCGAGGTACATGATATCTCTCCAGACAAAGGCGTGTTCGCTGCGAGTTTTGTTATTCCGCAATTCCGGAAACGTATAGCCGTCTCAAAATCAATTCTATTGGAGTTCATTGTAGGGAGTGCGTCACGATTTTATTTTTCTGAATACATACATCTCTGACACTTTTGTTCAAAAGGTCGTTTGTGGCGTATCTCGTTCTTCGTAGCCCAGAAACCAAAGACAAACTACGATCCTGCTCCAGGTACTTTGTGCGTCTCACTCTCCCTTCAGGAAAGCAGTCCTCCAACACATGTCGATTCTCGCCTCTTAATCCTTCAGGCCACCCCATCACCTTCTACCTCTGCCATCGTTGTCCGTCTTCAGACTTCCGGACTGCAGCTTGAGGTGGACGGGAAGCAATATCAGATCCGAGGACGGCTCACGAATGATGGACCCAAGTTACAGTACGCCAACAATCCCTATATTGGTTCAGACGAGAATTTGCGAGTGAGATTCGAAGCCAGATTAGGGGAACCTGACAAGGAGTCACCTTTCAAGTTTTAGTCGTGTATTTACTGTCTTCCAGTTCTGAATGCCATTGATAAATCAAAATATGTACATGCACATGCAACTTTCAAGTTCGGAATGGCTTCTTTTGTTCCGTGCTCCGCGGCATTTCGACAATAGGTCCATGTGTATGCCGCTTGCAGGTCTGTCCACACCATCAGGTTAGATAAATAGGGATCAAAATTCTATCCCTGGAGTTGAAAAGACCTTTTTAGAAATGCCTTCATTTTACAATCCCTTTTGCTCACCTTTTCATCTGAGCATCCTAGGTGCTTAAATCGTCTCTTCACATATTCCCCGTAGCGTATTATTTACAGCCCACAAACCTTTCCGCGGATGCCTGTGTCGGAAAAATCGAGATACATGAGTCTGTCACTGGCAGCTCTTAGGGTCGTTGATGAGTGTTAAAAGTTACTCACGTTATTCACCAGCTCTGATAGGACCAAATGCAACATGCGATGTGTGGAGTTTATTCCGGCTCTAGCACCAGGACTGGCTTTAGGCTGAACTTTAGCACACGTCGAAACAGAGACGGTGAAGAATAGTTCTAAGAGACTGACACAAGCGATTATATTCTACAGCATACATGATTATCTGCATATATCAGGACCGTTAGCAATGCCAGTTCCGATTGGTGAACTGACGATTTTCCGACATGATGGCCCTTGCACCTAGTGGGGCCTCGAACTGATTCTGTAAATTTATGAAATCAACGCACACTCTCCCGGCAAGATCCTCCATTCCATCCCTTTGTTGTCCTAATATTGTCCAAACGTGAGTATTAATAATACCTGGCCAGATTCAATACCGACGCTGAATCATAGTCCTGTTCAGCAGCAAATTCCGAGGAGATAGTAGGTTATCGAGCCCGAAAGCGAGAAGAAAAACTGCGCTTCCACATTATTGAGTAATAACCACCTAACAGAACCACACCGAGTAAGTATTGACAAGCAGAAAAACATGGTAGGCAGATAGACGTACTACCAGACCACAGAAATTCGTACCAACAGAGGCTTCCATGGCTTTATTTTCGCAACGTTGGAAAAAGATGAGTCTTGCTGTAATCGACCCAAGGGTCAAAGTCTACCTCATGGCAAAAGGATTTGAGACTCGATGACGGTGACTCAGGGTTGACATGCATCAAAATTGGTAGAGACGATGAAAAAGTCGTCTTGATTATGAATAGCGAATTCGTTGGATGATTTAGTTCGACTTCGAGCTTTTTCTGTCTCGGGTTGGGGTTTTGGCGTGTTCACGCGCGGCTTGCACTACCCAATCCAGCTGCGATGACGGAAGCTGTATCCTGTGCGTTTTGTACTTGACTCCGCAGCATTTTGCAACACAAGCCGCTGTCATTGCGAGGAGAAATGCTCCTACGGAGAGCACCAATGAAGAGAGCCGTATATCCTGCATGACGGCCAAGGTTCTGACATCCGGATTAGGGTACTGCGAGTCTTTCACAGACCAGTATCGAAGCATCTGCATTCCCGTCGGTTGAATGACAGCCCGATTGGCAGTCGAGTTCACCACAGCCTCGCGTACATCTGAATGAATTTCAGATAATTTGTATATAAAAGTAGCAGATCGCGAAACTTACCTGTATGACCCTCGAGCTGCATTTGCCTGATACATTGTGTCGGTATCCACCTCATTGACGAAGCCACATTCTACAACATGGACATCGGACCTAAATGCGGTTTCTATGTACCTGCCAGTAGCTGAGTCTTTCCCTATTTCGTGGGCTAAATAATTCACAATGGAAACGTTGGAGGTCCTTGCCGAGAGTGTGGCGTCATTATCAGGAGACGAACCAAAGAAGTAGGTGACAATCATGTTCGTCCACGATCCAGTGTCATTCACGGTGGAATTCGTTTGGTGGGATCCAGAATAGTACTTGCCTTGCTTCGTCACATTCACGGTGGCCCAATGAGGGATATAATTTCCAAAAAGGAACTTCGACTTGATATCGGCTTGTGTTTGTAGGATATATGACGAGCTTCGTAAATGTGCAGGCCCCTTTCCAGATGTTATTCCATTGGTTCGCTCTATAAATCCAATGAAAATTGTTGTTCGGCACGAAATCAAGTAGCTCGTCTAGTGGTGCGTTCGCGCGATCTTAACTCTGCTGGACACATCAAGTATTGCACCTCTAAGCGAATTGTGGAAATAACATTTTGGCCCTGGACGACAACGTCGTGGATGACGGAGTTTGTAACGACGGAGTAGTTGCTGATGACGGTGCTTGCTGCCCCCACCGATGCTACGACAACACAGAACATGGAAGCGAAAACAAAAGGAGTCACCGCAGGAGAAACTCACCAGAGGCTGACTCTGCGACGACCCGATAGGGTTCTCTTGATCCGGTAACGAAAGATGGTACGGACGCAAATCGCAATGATCGCAACACAGAAGTTGATCCATACCCCGAAGATGGCCCTTAGGGCAAATGAACTCGCAGTTGATGAAATAGTCTTGTTGGCCTGGAACATTGTTAATAACGAAGGGTAGATGGGGAAGGAACGGTGATCATGATACAGACCAGTCCGTTCGGCAGGTCTATCCTCTTTTGGACATATCTAGTGAGATCGAAGTCCGTGATCGACCGATTTGGGACCTCTTCAAGCGTCGAGCGCGCTGGTTCGTACAGCACTACCTGTCCAGTCCCCGTACGGCACAATGATTCACACAACGCCGGCCCGCCGGGTGAGTACCACTGAACACTGCATAGTTTATAAACTCTAAAGCACGAAATTCATTCGGGATGGATGGCTATTTGCAGTGCTCAGTGCCTTTCCTCACAGCCACAGCGGGCACTAAACACATCCACTGTGGGTGCGTAGTGCGGCGAAAATCCCCCAAAGTGTCTGTGTTCCGTCAGGAATGTCCTTTAGAAGCCCTATTTTTCCGCAGTCTTCATGTTGCTATTGTCTGAACTTTCCACACCGATGATTCCATTTATTTCTGTTATCTAGCTCTAACTAATATTACACAAGACACAGACAGAGACTCTGGGATACAAATGGAACTCGAGAAGATGAGATTGGCAATCGCATAAAGGAAGAAAAAACCCATAGCAAGCAAGATACAAAGCATTGTCGATAACAATCAAATCGAGGCGAAAAAACATTTAGCAACTGCGTGTATTCTTCAGTAACAATACTGGACACGAAGGTCAATACCACACCTAGGACTTTACAAATCTAAGCACCCGGTAAGACATGAAAAGCACTATTACCATCATCACAGACGCGATGATACCAGGGATGGCGGTATCGGCTTTCGAGGAAGTCGAATCAAGGGTAACCCAACAAAGCGAGTAAATGGTTACGACTAAGAGCACAATGGACCTGAAGAATTCAATTATTTCAACATTTTCAACGGTCACTTAACTGAAAGACTAACCAACCAAGAAAAGTAAGTGGCGAAGAGATGCAAACCCAGAAGTCGGTGGAGGAATTTTTTTTCGGGTACCTTGACGCGTCGAGCCATCTAAGCCTTATGGTGTCGCAATCAAGCCGTTTCTTAAGAGCGTGGAGGGCAGATGAATTGGCAAGACTTGCTGCAGAGAAAATGCAAGCCAGAATCACAATGGTTCGTAAGAAAGGGTGAGATAGTACGGGCTGGAGTTGAAGCAAAGCGATGGATGTTCTACGGCATATCAAGAGAATCAGGAATATCACACAAAGGGACGATATGTCAAACTTACGTGAGGGCGAGGGTGGACGCTGTAATGATCAACTTCCAGCCATGAATGATTTTTTGGCGATTTGTCCTCCAAATTGTGTCAGAGGTAATATCATCGAACACTACCAGATGTATAGTTGTGGATGACCGGTGAGAAATCACGATCATAAGTAATTGGTGCTTACCAGAATACAAGCGGAAGTATATGATTCGGAAAGTAAAAAGACTGCTTAAAAGGTGGAGAATTAGGTGCCAGTAAGGGAGGACTTCTTCCAGAGATGCAAGACTAGGTTCCATGGAGTCAACAAGTTGTATGTTGGTATGCTGGTTTGTGGGGCAATATAGCTTTGTTCCGATATAGTTCCACTATAGCTATTTATACCAGTTTAACTTTTCTAGGTTATCAAGAATAAAATTTTCTCGATTCAGAATTTTGAAACACCGGGTTCGAACTATTGATCCCATCGGGTCTGGATTTTAATTTTCTGATTTTTTCCCTTTGCCCAATCCCCCCGTTATTTTATTGTATAGCTCTTGCATATATTGTAAATTAATTTGAGGAACCCTGCTAAGAAAATGATATGTTAGAGAATGGCCGGAGTGATGAATCAGTGATCCTGATGTAGACATCTCCTCTAGATCCAATCGACTTTTTCTACTCAGATCTCTTATATAATGTTGGGAGGACTCGTTCCTGTTATTTCAGGCTCCGACAATACATTTGCTGCGAGCTGACGACAGGTTTACCTCCCGTTGTGCTGGGTTGTTATCTGCCCGGCAAAACCCGATACTTTTTATATTTCACCTTCCTTGCAGGATACCGCATAAAAAAAATTTAATATGATTGAAAGTCTGGCCAATAAATTATATATGGAAGATGTCCTCTCAAATAAATCCAAAAAAGCAAATACAGCGGATGGCAGACATGTTATCTGCCAGCTCGAAATTTCCGTGCTGGCCGCAGGCCGGAAACTTTTGCATAAGTTTTAGACTGCTGACCTTCTTTATTTAGGGCTTAAAAAGTACATAAATTGGGTAATATGAACACAGAATATGGTATGTACCATTACTATATACAATGCTGGATACAATGTAACTTTGGACTGTAGAAACCATAGTGGAAAGTATGTAGTGGTTGTTTGTAAGAATAAATTGAGTTATCGAGCTTGGCACCACAACTTGGCGGAGCTATGACATATGTCCTAATTTGGCTTGCCGTCACATCAAATGTACCTGAAGATGTTGAACCCATCCTCACTTTCCCTCCACCCATCGAACTGTTGGCATGACGAGTATGCTTGGCCGAATGATCAAAAATAAAAATGCGGAAAACTTACCCATTTTTGCACATTCCGGCGCATATTTACCTAGTTTAGCTTTAATTTTGTACAAAGTCCAATGCAAGTCAAAATTCCGCGCATGTTGAAGGTGCGGCACATTTATGACATTTGCGGAACTTCTATTTGCCGCACATACCAAATGCGGGGAATGTTTGGTATATGAATGTGCCGCATAATATTGAATGCGGGAGATTTTTGTAGTGCGGGAAATATTGTACTTACATGCGGAATTTTTATTTGGTGCAGCAAACTTTTTTTACTTACAAGCGGTATTTTCAGTGGTCCACCAAACTTTGGTGATGGACAAAATGTATTTACTAGCCTACGAAATTCATGATAAAATAACTACTTTTTATTAAAAGGGAGTATATAGGCTGAGGGGGGCAGGAATAAAAATATGGTAACAGAGAATGGGGGCATGAATAAGAGAGGTGGAAAACAGGTTATGGGAACAGAAAAAGAGGGAGGGAGCTGACAAGGAAGGGAAGAGGACACAATAGATATGGAGGGTGGTAAGGTATGGGTACAGGAGAAGGTGGTGGTATGAGTACAAGAAAGTGATGAGCTGGCATCCGATCGACTCGGGGATAATTCTGATACCTTGTACTGAAAAAGGCCTTACGACTTACGAAACTGCACAACTTTTCATTGAAAATGTCTACAAACGATTCGGATTACCAGACAAAGTCATAACCGATCGTGGAGAACAATTTGATTCCCTATTCTTTCAAGAACTTTGCAAAGCTTTGGAAATCAAATCAGTTCTAACAACCACATTTCACCCTCAATCTGACGGATTGACCAAATGATTCAACCAAGAAATCGAACTTTACCTTTCAATTTACTGCATTTCGAACCCTCAAGATTGGTCAAACACCCTTCCTACACTAGAATTCACGCATAAACGCCGATCGAACCCAAACCCCCTTTGAATTAATGTTTGGATATGCTCCGCCTGTGATTCCAACCGCATTTGAAAACACTCACTTCCCTAATGCTGAAGAGTGCTTAACACTCCTTACATGAATTAGAAATGAAGGGCTTGCAGCACACAAATTGGCAAAACGAAGAATGACAACAAGAATCAAATCCACGTATAAACCCTTTGAAAAAGACCAGCTTGTTTGGCTTGAAGCAAAGAACCTACGCTTAGGATACAACAAAAAGATCTCAACCAAACGCGAAGGACCCTTCAAAATAACCGAAGTTATGGGACCTGTTACCTATCAACTACAACTTCCCCCTGCATGGAAAATACACAACGTTTTCCATGCCTCTCTTCTCACGCCTCACACTGAAACCGACATCCATGGCCCATCTTTCCCTAAACCGCCAGCTGAACTTATAGAAGATGAGCCAGAATGGGAAGTAGACCGCATACTTCGACACAGAAAAAGAAACCACAA
>QDKV01005006.1_pt1 | contig 21770 bp, 18 predicted proteins | sample 1861101 | NCBI WGS metagenome assembly QDKV01 (sample SAMN04275158, study PRJNA302643) | Fungus metagenome, whole genome shotgun sequencing project. | isolation source: fruitbody | host: Mallocybe terrigena | place: Sweden | collected 2013 | reverse complement strand
TTACACAGAGCTGAAAAACCAAATTTCCTTCCAAATTTATACACTATTATTTATTGTCCTATTTTGACACATTTGGTAATTCGTTTAAGCAACGACCAAATAGTCAGCGGCCTGCAGTGACACAAAAAAATAATGCAACTATAATATTCAAAATAAGTGGGGGTGGAAGTCAACAAAATTGTTGTTTGGACTCTATTAAGAACATCCCACATACGACCATTGGCTATGAACGAGGTGAGATGATGAGGTGTATTCTAGATGACATTACTCTAAAGTCTATTTCGAGAAAACAGCTGAAGATGTCTACAGAAAACAGGTTAGCCGCCTCGTAAATGGAACGAAATGAAGGATGAGCTTACATCTTCCTTGAGGAACGTAATTAGGTCGTTCCTGTCTTTCTCCTTCTTCAAACCAGCGAAAGCCATTTTTGTACCTGGAATGTACTGGTTGAAAGAGGCACTATCAGAGTCCATTCGCAAAACAAGTTCGAAGCCATGCACCTTTTTGGGATTCTCAAGGTATTCAAAGAGTGTTTCCTCCGACCATACTACACCCTTGTTGACGTTGGCGGCGGTATAGCTGAAGCCTTCAGCCTGACCAGACTTACGACCAAAGATTCTGACGTGTGTTCAATATGCTTAGCAGCTCCACGGGCAATTTCAATTCAATAAAACTTACCCAAACAAGTTGGGCCCAACCTTGTTGGGTTCACCAACACCTAGGGTATGACATTGCGCACACCTTGTTTTGAAAAGGGAAGCACCTTTATCATGGTCTCCTTCGCAACATGTCAGCCATTTCTATCCAAAAAAGAGCAAACTCTATCGCAGAGACATACCGGGGGCGTAAGGCATTGTCTATAGGAGAATCAAAAGGAAAGTAAAAAACCAAAGGCAACAACAAGATGTAAGGAATAACGGAAAAGAAAACGTCCTATGAATCATGATTACTATGAGTCACGTGCTTTTATCCGGTTTTGTCCGGACACCTGGCCAATCGCCTGTAGTGCATTTGAATTTTCGATTTATATACTTTTGCACATCTTCTTTAAAACCATCAGAAAAAGGTACGAGTATGCTCAAATGCCTCTTTTGTCGGAAAAACATATTAGCTGCTATGTTCTAAGTGATTTTGGACACCTTGTGATTTGGAGTTTATAAATCACTTATAAGTGTCGAAAGTCACCTATCAGTCTCAAAATAAAAAAATTTCCCTGGAAAATGACATTAGATATCAAAATACTTAGATGCACCGCAAGAAATCAGTATCACAATGTCCGCTCACAGACTGAAAATACAAAATATTCTGTATCCGCCATTCCGCTATTCAACAGCTGAACAAGTTGATCTTCATTACTCTCCATGTCGCAATCATTCAAAGCAATACCTAACACCGTTCCGCTGAATTCAGCTCAACCCCAGGTCCCCAGCTAACCATCCTGGCGTCAATCCCCCTTTCCGTACTAACGTGCTTTATAAATTCTTCCGTCGTGTTCAAAAGCGAGGCGACCTAAGTAGCGACTCTGATACACTCAAATGACCGTATCGATTGCGAACTCGAGCAAAATCATATTCACCGGAAAAAGTCTAACTTTTTTCAAGGGCAACCCCCTCACAGTTCTGTCAAGGACTTGCAATGTGTCGTCGTTCAAACTTTCCTGTTCAAAAGATATGACTCGAAGAGAAGGAAGCGGAGCTGGGGTAGGACGCTCTGTAGAATTTACTATCATCTCAAGTCCAGAGGATAAAATTTGGTGCAGAGCCTCACCGACTTTAGTTGCCGATTAGGCGATGTGAGCTTGAATAATATAGGAAGGCTAAAGCATTTTAAAAAACGAAGAACTTCTACGGAGTGGAAATCCTGCTAAAATTGTTCAGGGAAGAGAACTTATATCTGAAGATGATGTTTGGTTAAGAACAGGTCTCAAAACTTGCAAATATCTGGCTCTAGACTCCCGATGATCAAACCTATGTGAAACTGATTGAATAGTCGCGATCTGGGAATTTGGTTGTTGATCCAAAACCCGTTGTACGAGGACGTGATGCTGATACGCCTCTTCGCTGTCGTAGCCGACAGGCATCCGCAGGCCAACCAAAACAGAGCAGTGACGAATCCGACGCGGAATGCACGAGGCAATATAGATAGTATCTTCAACTCGCCAGGATACTGCTTAAGAAGTCACCAATTCCATCTTCTAGATTGTATTCCAATCGCACATGCAGGAGCAAATGTGCCAACGCCTTGGTCCATTCCTCCACCGAGAGAGGTGTTGGTAGGAATGACACCGAAAGGTATTCAATTTGAGCAAAACACAAGGATAAGATAAGCCGACAATTTCAGAGGAGCTGGAGGGCCGTCCGTCGTATCGCCAATTGTAATACCCGGTCTTCGAAAACGAGATGCTTTCCGCGGAAAGATAAGGGAGGATGAAGTTTTCAATTCAGCCACTCGAGTTGTACGGTATCTGCTGTCACGGTGGATAATGGAGGTCGATCCTATGGTTATGGATCCCGTAAATAATGCAAGCATTTTCTCTGCCGTCGTTGCTCAATTGAGATCGGCAAAAATATAAACAGGAGACGTTTTGGACCTTCGCAACAGTTCTTTGAGCCACGGAAGTGTCTCTGTGTTGCGACCTGTCTTCCATTCCACAATGTGGGTGACTCCAAGGAAAGATTCTCCAAACCTGGGGGTCCGTCTGCCCTTGCGATATTGGCGTGGGTTCCAACCATCGATAATGTGGCCAGGGCAGAAGAACAAGAAGATTTTTAGCAAGATCTCAGGAAGATGATAATGGAAGTGGTTGCATGCACGGAATTGAATCGACGACAGAGATCTGCTATTCAATGGTTAGACAATACCGCTAAACCAATACCCATAGGAAGACACTGTACCTGCTTCACAAGAAAAAAACGCGTCGAATGTGGCAAAGCGGAACCTTGGTGGAATCTGATCCGCCACTATTTATTTGGCCAAATTTAAAGTTCAAACACAATTTACATACTTTCAACATATATAGTCTCTCATCCTTGCTGTGATCGAGACAAAGAAATGACGTTTATAATGGCCAATGTATCTGGCTGTGGAAGGACCTGGCCTATTATGAATGCCAATCGACGACTTTACCTTCATACGGAGATTGATCTAGGAAGGACGCATAACTTTCAGTTGTAGGAAGGCATAGTAAGATGGATGTACGAGTGCTAATAAGTATTGTTACAGGCGAGGCCCGAGGCCTGACTCGGAGTTCTATTAGTCTCGATTTCACAATACCTTGTTGCCCCCTCCCCTAGGCCCTATGTCTTCTTACAACATCATCAACCTCTACTTGAATACGCTTAATCGTATTGTCAAAACATTTCTCTTGTACACATGAAGTCGTCCGTTGAAGACATCATTACACCGTCGCGTCTGGAACCAAAGTTGATCTTTCGAAAACGGGCTGGGAGCGTCTGTAACCAAAGAAAACAATCCTAGTCTGAGGCTAAAGCTAAGGCGGGAAAGACTATTTAACCGAGAGGAGTCGCCTCTCGTCCAAGTTATCTACTATCCTCCCCTTCCTCCAAATCTGGTATTTGTTGCGATGATCACCCTGGCTCTCATCATCAACTCGCTTGTTCTTTCTGCTTACGCTGGAGTCTCTTCATGGAAGAGGGGTTCTGCTCAGCTGATCACGAGCTGCTCGGTATCGAATACTGTTGCACTCACCTTTGTACGTTTCTTCACCTATTTTGGTTTGGATGACGGGATTTCACCTCGTACTCGACCTAAGGATGATGGGCCTCACATATATATGTAAGATATCCGACCTTCGCTAGTGAGATTCTTTTTGCCGCCTTCCTGACGGTCGTGTTAGGAGAGAAATTGTAGACGCCATTAAAGCGGTCGGTGGCAAAGGAACTTTCTTCGTCAGTCAGTACCATTCTCTGATTTTCATAGACGCGTTGGTCAACCTAATTCATTTTTCTTGCCGAACTCGAAAGACGGAGACAACTGTACGTTGTGGGAGGTTTTCTCACATATCCTCCTTCTAACATTTGGCTATCTAGGGAGTTGCATTTACGACGACAGCATGGCGAGCAGCATGAAGTATGCATACGACAGTGGATTTCAGATTGGTTCCCATACTTGGTCGCACAAGGACCTCACAACCCTCTCGCGGGACCAATGTAGGATTTTTTTTCTTTCTATTTCTTACTTCGTCAGACTGATCGTTTTCATTTGCTAGTGGACGAAGAAATGGCACGGACAGAAGGTTCTGCAATCCTTTGGTTTTAGCATCAGTACAAGCTAACTAATGAGATTCGTCTCTTCTGGTAGAGGCCATCCAAAGGATCACCGGCGCCACTCCAGCGTTCACTCGCCCTCGTGAGTCGCCAGAAGCATCCCACCTCACGAAAACAATCCATTGACAAAGTCTTACAGCGTACGGATCCTATAATGACGACGTTTTAGATGTTGCAGGCTCACGTTCACAAACGGTCGTCAATTGGGATTTGGAGTGCGTCACTCCGTATTGCTCTACTTTTCGATAACTGACCGGCTTCCTCTTCCAAAGTTCGGAGGATTCTATGGGCGCGGACACCGAACAACAGAAGCAACTGTACGACGATGCCGTTAGTCGCCATCCAGGTAGCATTCTGTCCTTGCAGCACGAAGTATATGGTGAGCTTCCTTTCTCCGATCTTTGGCGAGTCGATTAATAACTATTGACTTTCGTTCTCGTCTTTCCCAGACAGTACAGTGTAAGTCGCTTCGATATGATAAATTCAATAAAGGGTCTTGACGACTAGAACTGCAAGTCATGAGGTACTCCCGCATGCGATCCAGGTGCTGCAGGGTGCTGGTTACCAGCTGGTGACCCTTGCGGAGTGCCTTGAGCAATCTCCGTACCTTAGCGTGGGTGATGCCGCTGTAAGAGATGTAGGTGTCCTATCGTTTACTTTCAAACCGGCGTCTCAATCACTCGGTGGCAGGATACTTGGCAGTGCTCTAAGTAGCACTCTATAATCAATTCTAATTGCGAGGTCTCTCAAATGGACAGCGTTTCGAGTTTTATTCCTATGTATGATCCACTTTCCATGCAGTATAGTTACATCAAGTAGTAATAGTATTATGATAGCCATAATTTATAGCACAGCGATATATGCGCAGAAAAAATCATGAACCAATTCCAGTCAACACCTTGAAAACGTCCTCCTGTCTCTCGCGGAATGCCTTGAGTTTTGTCATCCCAAGACTCAGTGCATTAATCCGATTTGCAAAAGCCACAGCGCGACCTTGAACGCTTCTCCTGCCTTCCTTTGCTTCTCGTCTTTCACGCTCGTTGCCTATGCCTTCCTCCAAAATTATCCCCACACGATCCAGTCTCGTCAACGGCACTTCTTCCCCCTCTTGAGCGAGCCGGATGGCGATTTCAGTATCTTCCTCTGCTATCTGCTTGGCTTGATTTCCGATCATGGCAAGTTCTGCCATGAAAGGCCGTAGCTCGCGAGGGCAATCTGCGAGCGTAAGAGGCTTTCCAAGGACACCGATGACAGCGCCGTCCGGGGCGACAGCATTAGAGGCGACGTCGAGAATGGCAAATGCTACCGAAGCAAAGTAGGCTCGTGGTGGATCTCGCTTGAGAAGTCGACGAAGGGAGGGCTGCCGTTCGAGGACGTCCGCAAGAGAAGCATAAAGTGTCTCGCGGATAAATTCAATCGCAGGAGCATCTTGGGTGAGGATAGATGGATTGGATGAGGTGGAGGAGATGGAGGAGATGGAGGAGATGGAGGAGATGGATGATGCGGATGAAGTCCGGCTGTGTGCAGGAGAGTATGGAGAAAGCCAGGCAGGACTCTGAGGTGGCAGTAGGGTAGAGTGACCTCCAGAAACTGACTCAACATAAGTTCGATTGGGAGTAACAGGTGAGGAAGGGGGTGGAGACGGGTCGTATACTGGCGGTGGAATAAAAGAGGCCTTCTTCGGACTAACCGTCCCTGGTGCGTTGCCCGCATCTAACGCTGCTTGGAGATCAGAAGCATAGCGATTTTGGAAGGACCGCCGCTGGCTGATTTCTATTGCCACTGCGCGTAAATCCGCAGCGGTGCTGTTGATGGCAGCAGGCGACTCAGGGAGGAGTGATTCCAGTCCACATATGACACGAGCGAGATCGTGTTGCTGTTCTGGGGGAAGGGACTGGATGGCTGGCACTGTGTTCGCCCAGACCCGGAGGAAAGACATGAAAGCTGGGGGACAGTTCTCGTATGAAAGCTGCATTGGTGCAGAGCGCTTTGAAGACCGGGGCAATGGCACAGATGGTGGATTTGTCGTTGATCGTAAGGCCGCGAAATATAAGCAAAGTGCAGGACCTGAGTGCAAAATGTTCATATTTTGTTCAACTCGATGTTGTAGAACGCCAACGCACCTGTGATCATAAGATCTCCCTCTGCGCTCGCTAAAAGATCGACATTGACCAGTTTTTCGACTTTTGCCTGTGCGAGCGATGACTTCAGATAACTATGAAAACTATCCTGTACAAGCTTTTCTGATAGTGGCGAGTTAGAGTGAGTGTTGGGTGGATCCATTGTGAAGAACAGTGCTTTCCCAGATGATTACATGTCATAGCACTGCCTCCGAAAACACATCTATTCCAGGAAATAATACAAAGGGTCATATAGATACAGCATGTGGTATAGAATGCAGCACGTTCATGGAGGCTGTGGTAGATTCAAAGAACTGAATTGTCTCCTGACCAATAGCATGTTCTGTGTGGGTTTCGGCCTGGCAAACACACTTTTCACACTTTCCAAAAAACCTGAGCAAATGATGCATTAGTTGAGGTACTGCACGAGATTCTTCCTAGATCATTTCTTACTGAGACCGCTGCAGCAAGCAAAACATGAACTAGCGTGCATATCACCCCTTAGACTTCTTTGCTTTTTGCTGAGAGAAGACGTGGGTTTGGGTGTATCCGGGTTGGGTAAGTTCTCTTGACTGAGCTTCCCATAGTGATTAATTCGAAATGAAGGTGGTGCGGATGAGTAGGTGTTCCCACTGTGAGTTTTATCCCCCAGTGTAGATATATCTTCAGCGGATACGGATGTTGCGAGGGGTGATGGATGGCGTTTTGTCAACCTGCCACGGTGTATCATCGGGCTAGAGGGATTCAGATCCCAGTTGGATGGTCGAGATCGGATTGCAGCTGCATCAGGAGCACGAAGCTCGCTGAAGAATTGAGACTTCGTCATCCGTTGAGGTACTAGTGGAGTAGAATGCATGGTGCGGCAAAAGAAAAATAAGAGTTTTTTAACACTGAACGGGTCTTGACTTCTTCCGAAAAAAACATGGAAGACGGCTGCGAAGAGAGGACGCCCAAAGGAGCCCGCACGCAGCTGCCTGCATTCGTCAGCGAAGTTGTAATTAAAGCGTAAATTTTTTTATTGGTTGGGTCCGTAAGGACTGTGAGCTTATCGCACGCATAAACCTTAATCACGCTTAGTCACGCCGAGAGGCTGAGGCATGCTAGTTGAAGCTCCGACACGATATTTTTCGTTCCAAACAAATGACGGTTATAACCTGAAACCAATAAAAATGAGCGACTTTCAAACCCACCCTCCCAACTCCCACCACGCGCAATGTCTCAGGTTCGACTCTGCCGTTTTTGGTGTCTGATTGACCGTGATGGAGAGGACGCATTTGTTGTTGAGGCTGATCTCGAGTGGAAGGTTAGCCAATTTGTGGAGGCAATCCAGGAAAAGAAAAATTATCTTCGTGGACGTGACATCTCAGACATAGCCCTTCTGAAAGTAAGGCCGGCCGACTTACCAACATAAACATCACTCATCACTTATCTTCGCAGCTCAACGAACCCATTCCAGTTGACCCCGAGGAGACTCTTCTCCAACGTCTTCCTAAACCAATCACCGATTCCTCTGTCGAGTTGAGGTTTACGGACCAAGTGTCGGATGCCTTTCCAGATCATCCTAAGAACCATCTTCAAATTATCGTAACATTGCGTGGTAAGCGATTAGATCGTCATTAATACATTTGAGTAGTGCTCACGTTATCTGCTGCATACTTCAACTCCATTACTTCTGTTGATGTGCTATCTTGCCACTTGTTAACTCTTCTGTTCCCCTTCGTGCCGATGGCGTTTCGCCATTTCCGTGATTGTCACCCACACCTGTTGGTGTCTCGTTTGTCTTCATTCTGAACCCCCTTTCCACTCAATTTGATCTCGTGGTGTCTTTTTCATTCTTTCGAATGTCACTCTTCTTGCACGCCTTCCCAATTTGCCCTGGCCATCCATTTCACCCTTCACCACTCAACTACACGTGTCAATTTCAGTTCTACTTATTAACCGTGAGTGGATTGGACTTGGTCCAACACCCGCGATTAACGACCCATGTTTTAGCCTTCTGGAGCCCGCGGTGTGATACCGTACACCAATTGTACGAAATATTACTAAGAGAAAGACTTGTCTACGCATGACATTGTCCTGTACTGGTACACACCTGACTAAGCAATCTTCCTATAGGTTCGAGGGCCCCCAGGCTGCGGAAAGACCACACTGATGACTTTGCTGTATGCTCATATTCGCAATCAAATGCCATCGGCTTTAGTAGCGACCCAACATTCGTGGAAACCTATGGGGTCGGAATCAGTCGTCCAGCGTCTCCGGAAAATTGACCCCGCATTTCCACAGCAAAGTATCACTTTCCTCCTCTTTGACGAGGGGCAAGATTCATATAGTGATCCTTTTTTTTGGAACGCATTCATCAAGGAAGCCGGTGACGGGATTTACCCCTTTTACCGCGTCATTTTGTTTTGCAGTTATGGCAGCCCGTCTTCTCAACCTGTGGAATATGACATTGGCTCTCCCGTATGTATACGCGCTGCAGCCCGCATCTCTCTGTGGCCTGTCGAATCTCTGTGGCCTGTCGAAGGAGTGTCGCCTGGAATATTGTTGCAGTGGTCTGAATTTCTGGAAGTCGTGTCACGTTCCGAACACCCACTGAACATCCACCCTGACCTTCTGAGACTGATTTTTAACTGGACAGTTGGACATGTAGGTGCTGTTATAGAACTGTTGCGTGTGATATCGTACTTGGTGAGTTTGTCTTGTCGGCCCCAACTGCTCGAGTCTCTTATTTCTGCTCCCCAGAAGGTGTCAGAGACACGCCATGGGGAACCGTTTACGGTACAAGACTTTCATGATGAAAATCCTGTTCATCTCCTCGTACGACGCCTTGACAGGGGAGCCTTTGAACGCGGCCTTCCTCGGACATTTTCACCAGACTTCGTGGCATTGTTTAGAACCTTACTCAAAGACCGCAAACTTGAAAGCAAAGATTTTGAAACAGAGGATGGACGAGTCCTCGAGTGCCATCGCCGTGGGTGGATTCATGCCACTATGATCCCGGGGGGTGTGCGTTATACGCTTCCCTCTCCACTCCATGAAGTCTGTCTTTCCTGGAAGCTTGAGCCTACGAACGATATGCCCAGTTTTACTTCCCTCTTCGAGCTGTCTCTCGAGGTCATCTCCAAGCTCAAGCCGTCTCAGCTACAACTCCCACGCCGCCGTGTTGGTTCTGCATCCACGGACTCACCCGAAGCACAATATCAGGATGAATTCTATCATTCTCTTTTGTCTGCCACTTCCGGGAACGTTCGTATCTCCCCTGAGTATGCATCTGCAAAGGGGGCGCGTGTTGCGGGTCGTATCGACTTCTTCATTCCAATCGTAAAATGGGGTGCCGAAATCACTCGAGATGGGAACCGGATACCAGCACATGCTGCTCGTTTTGCTGATTCTGGAGCGTATGGTGCATGGCTGGAGTCCGCCGATATGAATGACTACATCCTTCTCGACTTTCGGACCAAGAATCCGAGAGATCAACATCCAAGTATGATCCTCCCTTTCTGACCAATGCTTGCCACGCTAACTTCATCCTTAGCAATTCCAAATTTGTATCACGTTGTGTTCCGGAATGAGTATCAAGAAGTTCTTGTGTATGATAATCTGTTGAAGGTAGTGAAAGGACCCATTGCATTGCAGGAAAATCATTAGGATGTTATGTCTTATATGATCAAAATTGACCACTGCCTTTTGTGTATGGCCATATAGTTCGAAGATCTAGGGTTGGTGGACATTCTACTGTATATTCATTCGTACCGCATTTCTTATGCTCATACAAGTTCTTGGTATGTTGCCAGGAAAACTTACATATCATTCAAAGTTAGATTGAGCGATCACCAACACTGCTGGGCCAACAGATTTAACACGAGTCGGACATGGCTGTTCGCAAAATCTCGACTGCAATAAAGTCTGACTTACAAGCAATCCTGCCGACACTCCATGGATTCTTATGTTCGAAAACGCCCTGCAGCACCGTTGCAACGACCGCAAGCCTGAGCTGGCCTCAATGTAGCCACCAAAAGTGAAATACCAACTCGCAGAAACTCTGACACCGAAAATGGTGATCCGAGAGACCAACAGCGACATTCGTCCGTGGTGAATGGGGGAAAGATGACGTCATACATGCCATCAATTCTGATCCGAATCAGGAATGATTCATCCTCGTCTGGCCTTGGTGTGCCCTTTCTTGGCGTTTGACGTCGTGGTTAAGTATTGTGCATTGGGAGGGGCGTAGATATAGGATAGGGTAGAGAAAGAAGAGGGGAGGCAGGGAGCAATTCGGGATAGTACGTTTCTAGGATTTAAAATGCCTCATGTGGTTTTCCTGCTCTTGATAGGGTGGTGAGTTGGGAGCAGATAGGCAGCACGACGGAAAACATGCAAAACTATGGCATATCAATTTACAAACGTGATAATCGTACATTTATAAGACTAAGACACAATGCACTCGGGAGTCGCCCTCATAACTCTGCTTTTGTAGCTACCCTAAAGATCCACTTCTGGTCGTCGGTAAAGTGGTTCTCGAGGAGGACAATCTAGCACAAAGAACTCAGAGGTGATGTCAGACCTTCAATGTGGAATGGAGCCTTACCTGTTCTCCGGCAAAGCCGACGGACCATGCGAGACCAGACTTTGAGTCGATGATTCTGGTTATGCCGTCAGAATGCATTTGGTGTGAGGGATCCACATATGTTGACTTACATGAAGCGGTCGGCGGGGGGTTCCGCGCTAATGATTCTGTAAACCGCACCGGTATCATGGCCGACAACTTCGGTGCCCTGTAGGCCAGTCAGGACAGCAGGTAGATCAGCATATTTGACACTAACCTGTTGGGCCGGTTCGTGGCTGTACGCCCAGATATTCTTCTCGGATTCAAGAGTCTTGAAGGTATATCCAAGTACTTCGTCGTCGCCCACTTTAACCTTTTTGCTTGTTACCTCAAACTTTGGCAATTCAGTCTCCCATGTAGTACGTCAGGTAGGAGGATCATTGACGAACCTTCTGTTTCGGCGGAACCTCAAATTCCCTGCCGACGACCCGGAACTTCTCCTTTTCTCGCTCAACGAGTTTGGAGTTCTCGATGTAAGGGTAGATAAGGTAGGTACCGTTGGGAATAAGCTGTTCAGTCATGATAGCTTGAACTATGGGAAATGGCCTGCAGTGAGGTCTTTATATACCATCTACAGTGTTCACAAATATACGTAAACCCCGACCTTTCTAGTTGGAAGATCTAGGGTTCGTGGTTTTTCGGTTGGCACCCCGAGTGAGATGATCGTAATATTTGTTCTTCCCACCAATTGTATAACTTGTACAAGATTTGACAGCCTACATTATTACGCAGCAATATCACTAGTATCTCACCAATCCCGATGGAAATGGGCGTCAGGCTGGGAGAAACTACGAGATTTTCCACTAAGTGATCAATGTGATACGCCGATCTGCTGATCACGGGTTGACCCTTTCAACCTCCTACATGGAGATTTTCTGATACGTTGCAGCAAGTCTGGCAGGAGGTTCAATTTTCGAAAGTCTTGACATTCCAAAATTTTGAATAGCAAACACCAATGGCTACGCCGTCCTAGTACCCCTGGGGTGGTCAGTTTTCAGATCTGTGAGCGATGAAATGAACAGGGAAATCATGTGGTCTATCGCGGCATTCGGAAAGGAACTCTAGAACTTGAAGAGGGCCTAAGGCTTAGGGCCAAATTTTCGATTCTATAGCCTTGGGATGCAGGGTGTATTCCCTCTTGTCAATGTTTTTCCGTTTCTCGCAGAGTGTCTCTTCACTCTTAGGATTCTGGTGACTACTTCTTTGCTGATGGCTGCCTTTAAAATGTAACTATCGTCGGCGGACCAATTCTTGATCGAAGGCAACCAAGTACCCATGTCCAGCGGAGTGGGCACTGATGATTAATACAAAGGACACGAAGAATGTGTGGACCGTTTCATGTTCCATCCGTGGATTGGAAACTCTGCCAGCACTATTACGTAGCCATGGTCAACTGGTAGGATCTCTTGACAGCACTTGACTTCAGTGAGAACCTGTTCTGACAACATATATTCAACTAATCGATTACCAACCGCAATGTGATACCAACGTGACCAATTCAGTCATGAAAAGAGGTTGGAATGCGAAACGGGTGTCCATACTTGCTGTCTGAAGGTTCATACAGTGAATTACCAAAGTTCTCGTCGGCCGCCTCCTAAAATGAACAAATTAATGCCCTGTAGCTCGATTTAGTGAACGTTGGGTTCAGCAAGACCAGAAGAAGTTAGAACGATCATGAGGGGTTAGTCGTACTTATTACCGCCTGACCAGTGCTCGAAAGAGACTCAAAGATCAATGCCCTCGTCGGACTGGTGTTGTTGTGTGATTATAAGATTTGTTCTCCTTTCCTTATCTCCAAAAATATCGGTCTTGCGGATTATCTGACCAACTGGCGAGCCTTTTCCTCCTAAGGACTCGGAAAGAGTATGCCTTTTGATAAGAAAGAAACCAGAGTTCAATGCTTTTGTTTTAAAAAAAATCATAAGGAAGAACCTTCTACTAAATCAAAGCGCACCATGAAAGGATCTGAGCTTGATTAGACGGTGGGCCGTGGAACATCTAGTGGCATATTCCTCACAATCATTGAATGTACAGGCCAAATACTGTCGTCGTGATGGATTTTGTCCTTCGCTAAAACTGCGTAACTAGCTTTCTGAAAGTGATTGTGGGACCGGCAAACATCGACCGATTCTGGGGCCCACACTGGCATCGTGTTGTACGGCGTACCTTCTGAGAATGCATGATTTACTGTTCTAATCAGACTCCAAAATGTGCTCCTTGTGCCAACTCATCGATCATCCCCTGGGCTCTTGCGTCCAATCCTTTCGTCGATTGTTGTTGGGACGCTCGAAATTTTACAGTTTTTTTTCAGCTCTCATAGCTCTTCGAACCGCGGAGCCCTCTCGATTCACTTGTCCGCTGCTTTTTCCGCTGCTATTTCTCCATCAATGTGAATAGCTCCTCAACGACCTCCTGCACGGGCCTCGTCATGATATCGACATTCTCACTTACGAAAATCCTGACGAGCCCTTCGGGATCCCACTGCCGGTCACAATGTCCTTGCAGCCTGAGTGCTGGCCAGCGGCTGGGGTCCAATATCCATTCCGTCGTCGCATACCTCAATTTACCAAGCACGGCGCCTCCCCGGACACCTTATCGTGTGGATGGCGGCGACGCAGTTACCTATACGGAAGAGATGACGAGCTCGGTGCAGTAGAGGCAGCGCATTCGTCTGGAGTCTGCGCGACTGTTACTCAACTGTCACACTAGCAGATTAGTTTTGCTCCTCGGTATTACTAGCAACGCATTCACCGGATAAACTGACGTGTTTGATACAGAAACATATAGGGGACTACCTAAGTAAAAATGAATTAAAGGGGTCGCGTTGTGTAACAGCCGCTTTGAGTAACCATTCTATCCTTCCATGAAGATTCTGGGATATAGGCTCAATGCTTGTGCCCGGCAGCCCTTCCTTTTTCCTCCGACGGAACTGCTTCGAGGCTACTAATAGGTTCGGTACCATGCTTCGCATCGTGGGCCACTGAGATGAACATAACCGCAGTCCTGTGAATAACAAATAAGACATCAACGTGTTGGAGAAGTAGAAGGCTTTGCCTACGCAGCAATAGTAGAGATCAATGCAATCCAAATGAGTACAACCCATGCGATATTCTGTGGAAAGCGGTGGTAGACTATTAACCTGTCAGAACGACATTTTTTTTTCATAATTATTAACACAAATATACCTAATGGAGGGCGGTGATACACAGAAACAAGCCCTTGAGCGGTCGGAGTGTCAACGCCAGTAATGTAAGTTGCATGTGTCGTGATGATGATCTACGATCAAATCAAATCCGACAAGCGCTCAAAGTCTTGGAACGACCACATACCGTACTCATCAACGCAGAAGCTGCCATGCCGAGAGTAATGAACACTGCAAGCGACTTTTTGGTAGCGTTATACCACGTAGGGTAATTTCTCCTGGGCCAGAACAAAAGGAAGAAGAAGTCGGCTCCAAATATCGTCGCCACAAGGACACAGAAGACGATGGTCGTGCACGCAGCCGCAATCAGATCGTTGTTGTGGACCGAGGCGGTATGATTGGAGAGTTGTTCGATATGGGTTTGATGAGATTCGTATTTGGATAAGGAGTATGTTGCTGTGCACTGGGGTATCAATCAAACTTGATGTCAGGAAAGAATCCACATGATAATTTGATAAAAACCTCTGCTGCAAGACCGATCAACATGGCGAGCTGATAAAAAACTTTTTTGTTCTGTTAATGCAAAAAAAGTCACAGAGCGAGGGTGGCGAACATACTAAAGCGTTCCTTGCGGAGATGCCACCTCTTGTCGAACATTCGTTGATGGTTGAAAGCACCCCAGCTCATTTCCGAAAGATCAAAACCGAAGATAACTGTCATTTTGAACAAATGCAATAGAAATGAAATGGTTCTAATAGCGAAGAAAGCTGAACGTTGGGTGTTTAAATATCAACGCGAAGCGGCTAACCCAATCCAAGGTGAAGGTGACGTCAGTTGACAAATACATTTCGATGTATGACAAATCATGTAGTTAAGATTACAAAAGTAAAGTCCATGCTCTAAAAAGGATGTTTTGCATAAAAGTCCGTGTGCAAAGGAAAGGATTTCTGTTACTCGTATTTTGTGACCTTCTTGTCCGCCGACCTAATACCATCTAGCCGACTGGGGAACCTAGGTATATGTTTCTCGCTGAAATGCCTACCCATCACCAGCATATTCGGCGTCTGCAGTTCTCGACTCAACCTCCTGCTCCCTACATCAATTCCGAACACAAGGGCGATAGACGTGAACGAATGTAGGAAGCCAAGTCGGAGAGACGACATGACGGTCTTGGGCGTGCGGCGGGGGCGTAGACTGACTATCGATGCCCTTTTCAACGGGGATGTGTGGATTTTGATGCTGCCCTTGAGAGTCCTCGATTTTGATAACGATGACGGTTTCCGTTCGTGCTGGGACACACGATTACTGGGTCTTTTGGATAATTTATTCCTTGTTTTAGAGGGACGTCGTAAAGGAGCAGTGGTCGGCTCCGTCTCTTCTTTGACCACCATCGTCACAATTTCTGATGGCCCCTCGTTCCCAATCTCTATGGGAGTGGATTCAGGCTCTAGCGCATCGCGTAACGCGTCGCACTGTTCAATCAACATGTCCATCAGTCTCATCTCGAATTCATCCTCAGTCGAGGCTCGTTGTTTCCCCTTCTCCTGGGTGTTAGGGTGGCTTTCCTGCTCCCTCTCCTCCTTGCTGTTCTTTTGGTCATGGAGTCCGTTTCCGCACAACTCATGCTCATCTTCCTCCTCCTCGACTTCGTGTACGACTTCCAACCCTTTCAGTATTTCTTGCGGTGTTCGAGAATTTGGAAGACCTTGCGACAACATTATCGCTTTCTCTTCGAATTCTTGTTCAACGCCTCTAAAATCGACTTGGTCAGGAGTATATTCCCAACCCTCATCGGATCCACCCCCAAGTTGACTTTCGTAACGCTGGACATCTTCGCTCTCCAATCTATCACGAGCTTCCTTGTTGCTGTCGATTTCTGGGTGAGGCTCCTCAGCTGCAGTATTCGAAGACTCTTCCTTCTGAACCATTCCCGGCACCACAACTTTGCCTCCGTTATATAAAGCGCGTTCGTTTTCGCTGCCAGATTTATCCAGATGTGGATCTTCCGATTCGACCAATACCGACGGGGGACGTTTCTTCTTCAATTTACGAGCTTTCTGTCCCGAATCCTTCACCTTGGCTGCTTTCTCCTCTTCATCATTTGATCCCATTGAAGCCACTCGACCAAATTTTCTCCTCCACGACATCCTCCTTGTCGTTTTCTCTCCGACGACTTTCTCTTCTAATTCCTTCGCCACTGTTGTTAAATATGCCAGAGGCCATTCTGCTTCGTAGTCGTGGTTGCCATCCCCCTTCTTTTCCCCTCGACTACACCCTCGATCATCACCAGGCTCGGGTTCGGTGTCAGTCGTTGACTGCCTGCCTCTTGAGGTGTACTCGAATCCCGAGCCTGTCATAGACGCAAACCCAGAAGACTCCGACCAATCATGTTTGATTTGATTTTGGAGAACCGAGTCAATTCCCGATGATAATCGCTCCCCTTCCGTATTCCTCTCCAGCTTTTCATCGGCATTTGTGTTGCTGCGAAGGGGGAGTTGTTTCACGGGTGTGTTTATAGAAACTTTAGATTGGTTGTGAACCATTGCTTGGGCATCATCCGAGAGAATATCAATATCATCTTCACTGGCGGTATAAAATGAACATTGGCTTGCCGAGGAGACCGAAGAACTGATGCTCGGTGAGCGTGACATTGAGTGAGAACGTATATCGAGCTTTGGATGCCCGTGAGTCGTGTTCCGATTCAAATCTGGAGAGGGAATGAAAGCAGCGGATATGGAAGGGGCTGAAGGTGAAGGAATGGCGGCTGATTGATAATGGTTTACTTTTGGACCTGGGTTCAGCGCTGATGGAAAAGAATCTGACCATGGACGACGTGTGACGGGAAGCGATGAGGAAGAAGAGGAGTAAGATGGATGAAAAGAATGTATGTAGTGAGCGTTGGACGACGAAAATCTATGGCTTGAGCTGGTATGATGTGAGGAAGCAGTGTGTACGCCGTTCTCTGGGATGAATGAGTTGGTCAAAGGAGACGTCGGGCGGTGGTACGATCCATTGAAGCTCGATGCGATGGTGTACCGACGCATGTAGCGGGGTACACGAGGCTTCACTGGTGTCACAACAGACGGGGCAGAAGCGGCGTACGATGACGAGGCATAGGTGTAGGTGTATGGCATGGGAGGATGCTCGATGTCGGGAAGTTGAACACGTTGCAATATCTCAAGTTCATCCATTTTTCCCGCCCCCGGAGATAGAGAAGGAGAGGTGATATTAATAATTACGCCACAAGTCAGACTCTGGATAAGCATCGGTAGATTGTGTGAAATATTTGTTGACACCTTCCTATTATAATTATATAAACCTATTCATTATTCATTATATAACCGCAACATGGTGCATTGTTTTACAACAACTTTCATTTTCATTGATATGCTTTTGAGAACCGGATTTAATAAAACTCGGTCGCTTAGATATATTCAAGCTTAGTGTTTCGGCTTTCAATCAACTTGCAAGTTATCGCCGCCTTGCATCCAGGAAATTGCAGCTTTCCCATTTTCCAAGTTACTCCTATTTAGCAACCTTGCGATAGGGATGAAACTCGGTATTCATCGCTTGGCTCAAAACTGTTTTGATGAAAATAGCATTATAAGAAGTCAGCTGATGCTTGCGTTCCAGTCGACAATAATTTGGTTTCTTGAAAGGACATGCAGGCAGAATATGGCGAAAGCAGCTATATAATCGAAACAACGTGAATCAAACACACGTCTTGCATCTATATCTTGGCGACGTTCGAATTCACGGCAAGCTACGGTTATGCTGGTATTTGGCCTGGCTTGCTGTAGATCTCAGGTTGTTCAAGTACGCGACATCAACATCAACTGCATCACATCAACGAGTTATGAATCTGTATACGACCACATGGAAGTCAGCCTAAAAACAGAACCAGTCTTCTCATAAAGAATCACTGAGTCCATGGTAACCTAAGAGCTGGTCTCCCCGAAGCAAGTTCAAATTCCTCCCACAATCCCAAGAAAAACTGAAAACACCCATCATGCGATTCATTATCCAATCTTCTATCTATGTCGTTATCTTCACATTTCTTCTCCACGCCATTCTTGCAATACCTCTCCCCGCTCCTCAACTCCAAGGCTCTGCGCCATCAGATTCTACTCCCGGAACCGGCTTCTGGAGGGATAAAAAGTATGCAACGAAGGAAATGTATCATAAATGGCGAGAAGGGAGTCATTCAAAGGCAGCAGAAAGAGCTCAGAAGGTACAAGACTATAACCAGAAAAAAGCGAATCAATATCACGGAAACTCTCAGAGGGGACAGATGTACAGACAGGTTGCAAAGGATGCTGAGAATAATGTGAAGGCAGGGACAGCTTATCAGGAGGCACACGCGAAGCGTAGGGAACACTTTAAGGAGAAGCGTCAAGGCAACAATCCAGCGAAAACTTAGCAGAGCGATGTGAATTTCCCTTCTCGTTTCTTGAGTACTTTTTTGAAGGTGTATGACTACTATTCTCAAATGTCATTACTATAAATACACGGGTCTCATCAGTCCCATCAGTCTCGTCCTATCAATCCCATTTCCTGTTCGTCCTCCCAAAGAAAACACATACTTCTCTTGCCACCATGTCTGGAACTATCACGCTGCTCTGTTGGGTAATCGACACGCCTACCAAACAGATTTTTCCCGTTGAAATTGCTCGCGATAAATTGTGGGGTTGTGTGAAGGATGCGATCAAGGAGAAGGAGAAGCCCGAGTTCGATGATATCCCTGCGAATACTCTTGACTTGTGGAAGGTGCGTCACTGCGCTATTAGCCACGTAGTTGCTCAACTCCCAATTCAAAAGGTCACCATCAGTCCTTCCCATCGTTCCCTCTTGGAATCAGAAGATTTCTTGAAGAGCGTTACGGCCACAGACCCACTCGATTCCATAGGACTTCTGTCAACGGATCTCAACTACCCACTTCCTGACGATCATATTAACATCATTATTGTCCAGCGACCTCCTGGTGGGTCGCTGCTGATTGCTGGCTATATCCTTACTAACTTTGCACTTTAGCCACAATCAGTCCGAGTTCGTCTGACGATTCCAACCTTTCTGCTGCCAGTAAGTCATTTCATTCATATCGTCTGTCCCGTACTCATTCTTGGTGGTATCATTCTACCTGTTCTCTATGTGTCTGATGAACTTAGCTTCTGAACAACGGTTCAAGCGACAGAAACTGGAAGAGGACCCCTGGAACATTTGTAAGGCCTTTCATTCTACTGTCTACAATTTTACAACGGGAACGTCTACCCTCAGATGTTTCGAGAGAAGAAACGGTCTCCGCTGTTTATGAGAAACTCACACATCGAAGATGGGTACATGGTACTGTTAAAAAATTTCCCCGATTCGTTAAAACTAATTTTTTTCAGTGCGAGGCACCCCAGGTAGTGGAAAGTCTGTGTTGGCGGGACTCCTTCGCCGCTATATCAATAAAAAAGAACTCGATACGGAAGTGGTTTTTGTTGACGTATGGCAAGAAAATCAGCCTGTGCAGACTTTCCCAAATAAAATCCTCATTCTGGACGAAGCCCAGACGACGTATTGAGATAAAAACTTCTGGAGTAAATTTAAGAATCCAGGTTTACAGGATATGCAGGTTGTCGCATTTGCCAGCCACGGTAGCTCTGGTTACACCGGGGCCGACAATGTAACGCCCATGTGGATCGGAATGGAACAGCGCGTAGGCCTTGCTCGTCTTGACTGCGGGGACGGGATCCTTGTTGGCCTTCTTTTCACTAGAGAAGAATTCAACGCGCTCGTACAACTGAGGTTCCACGATAGGCGTTTTTCTGACTCATTCCTCGATTGCATCTTTGATATGACGAACGGTCATGTGGGAGCTTGCGAGGATTTAATGAAGATGGTCACCACGCACGATGTAAAGAACCCTGTCATTTTTTGTTTCAACTAATACTGATGCTAATTTAGTCATATCGTCATCGGGTGAAATCTGCCGAATACACCTACGACATGTTTATCACTGGTGTCTCCATGACTGACATACTCCAGGGCATCGTCAGATGGACGGTATTTGGTCGTGGTCTCCCAAAGGCGCATGTGTTTCGTGAAAATCCGGATATAACGGCTGTAATGAGTGAAGTCATTAGAAAAGAATGCATTGTCTGCCCGGACGACTACCTCGCTTCGGATCCCAAGGACGACAACACCCGAAAGGCGGCCCTCCGCACGATATTCCGTTCTGGTTGGTTGCATACAGAAATCAGAGCAGATATCGATGGAATATTGTACACGTTTGCATCCCCGCTCCACAGGCGATGTATTGACTGGATGCTTAATGGATCGCCCATGGAGTCGAGGATCATCGAGCCGAACCTGCCTGAATTTGCCCTAGCTGTCATCCAGAGGTTTTCACGGCAAAGCCTAGGAAAACGCGAAATAGGTCCTAAGGCACAATCCATCCCAGAGGCGCAATTCCAGGATGAGTTTTACCGTGCATCCTTTAAGCTCGCACAGGGCTCTATTTCATTTCCAGAATTAGGCTCGAAAAAGGGAAGGATTGATTTCTTCATAAAGTCGAAAAAATGGGGTGTCGAACTGCTGCGTGACGGCAATAGATTGGCCCAACACGCTAAACGACTCACCGAAGGGGAGTATGGTAAATGGGTTGAGAAGGGATGGATGTCCGACTATATCATCATTGATTTTCGTACCCGCCGTCCCAAGATTGTTCATCGAGGTAAGCATCTTGTTGATGTCTGTATCGTTACTAATCTTTTGAATAGATGTTGATAAGCTTTACTACGTCGTATCTGATGATGACTGGAACACTATTGAGGTTCTTGACAACAATGGAAGTTGCATTCATCGATATAGTTTACTAAATGACTAAGTAGTACAGTTATCTGGCATGATCTACGCTCAATTTACCACCGTGTGTGGCTGATGACAGCTGTCTGGCATGTGTTGCGACCATCAGAGAAAATTGATGGCTATCCTTCGTGAAAAGAGTGGGAAAGGGTGGAGGGATGTCTGAGCACATGTAGATATAAATTCCGTACTAGGTGTGGTAATGCAAAAATGCATAAAAAATTCAATTTTAAGCCAAAAAATAATGAAAATGAAAGGGAGATCAGCATTCTGGGTGCCTTTCAATCCATCAGCATACAAAATTTATGTGTAAGAGCAGGGACATCAGCTCATAGGATTAATCATGTGTTATGATTAGAACAATAGTAGGATTAATCCAGCCTATAGGCTATAGGGATTCAACTGTAGTACCCATCCTATTTATCCTATCCTATTTATCCTATCCTATTTATCCTATTTATCCTATCCTATCCTATTTATTCTATCCTATCTTATCTATCGGATATTCACACTTGAGCTGAGTAAGCAGGAAATTCTTATGTAACAATTTCAATGTCGAACAGTAACTTGTGTGTTCTTGTAGTTGGCATCTCCGAGCCTGTTCACAAGGGTAAATATGCGACTAATGTTGACTTGAGGATGTTATACCGTGAACTCAGTGTAAGGCTTCCTTAGCAGGTTATGCTACCCCCCCCCCATCAGGAAAATCTGATTTTTGCTTACTGAGGCTTAGACAGGCTTATTGTGACTTGGTAATGTTTCTAAGCACT
>QDKV01005007.1_pt1 | contig 21845 bp, 26 predicted proteins | sample 1861101 | NCBI WGS metagenome assembly QDKV01 (sample SAMN04275158, study PRJNA302643) | Fungus metagenome, whole genome shotgun sequencing project. | isolation source: fruitbody | host: Mallocybe terrigena | place: Sweden | collected 2013 | reverse complement strand
AATCAGGAGAGGATATAAGATACCCATAAAGGGTAATAAGAATGATGGTATGAATAGGAGAAAACCTTACGGTCATACTTCAATATTCAGAATGTAATTTTTTGCCTTATGCAGATTAAAAACACTTCTATTTACATTTTGCACCCCTTTTGCATCCCGCAAAAGTCGTGGCCTCCAGCAGTGTCTGAAATTTCAAATTTCTGTACACCTCCTGATTATCTATATCTAATCCAGTATTTCTTAATCTAATCCAGTATCATTCTTGTATTTTTGGCAGATCTAAAGTATTCCGGCAACTAAACAGAAATTCTTTTTTCTAACCGAGTATCCAGCTATTTTGAGCTTTTCGATCAGGAATATGACATATGTTGGCATTGCATTGGCAACTGGTTTGACATTGAGAACAACCAGGGGAGAAGAGAGAGCTCTCCAAACTCTCCCCCTCCTTCCTTTTTTGAATTAATTATACCGCTATCGGGCCGTTTATGGTGTGAAGAAAGTTTGTCGGCGAATGACACGAGGCAGAGACTCAACACAGTTGGATATCTTAAGTTTCTAGTCTCCCTGGCCATGATGGAAGTGCACTTTTTTTGTTTTGCAAAACGATGGTGCTTGTTGAGTACGACTCAAATGTCACATGCTACGGTTTTGAACGTAAGAATAAGATTAATATTACATACAACACTTGTCCATAGATACAGCATACCCACTCATGATGCTTGTCTCGTCGACACATCCACCAGGCCCTCGCCATGTTTACCCCTCCTCTCCATCCCGACTTCACGATCGTGCTTCGCCTTCACCCGCCTCACAAACCACAGCAGATAGATCCCCGTCAGCAGACCAAACACCCCCGTCAATGAGCCCGTGACAATGAGTGTGGACAGGCTCGTCGTTCCTAGCTTGCCACCTTGGGTACCGTAGATGCTTGCGAGGGTGGAAAGCAGACCAGCAAGAGAGTTGAGCAGGCCTGGACTGTGTTTTTTTTTGGGAAAGTCAGAATCCCCCTGTGTAAGATGGATTACAAAAGAATTGAAATACATACGTCCATATTTTATTGAGCGCCCAAACATAATTTTTCCTCCACTTCCACCAAAGCCAAATCATACCACTCACCCCGATCCCGACACAAACCCATGCAACAACGAATCTGCCTCGCCATCAACAATGACAAAAAAAAATTAAATTGACAATCAACTCACAGAGGCAAATGAGTAACCGATTTCAAAAAGCCATCGAGAGGTCCCCCATCTACAGTCCTCAATCTCTCAAACGTACCAGGAAACAGAATAAACCCGGCTAATAGTATCCAATTGAAAAACGCAGCTGCAATGTTGTGCGTTGTCGGTATATCATCAAGCGCGAGGAGCATGTTGACATATTGGGTGTCCATTTGTGAGTAGCTGCCAGGTATGAGAGGTGGACGAGCTGGATGGTGTTCCCCGGCTGATGATGCTTCTGCTGCTCCTTCGTGGTGAGCATCCTCGCTACCAGCCGCCGATGCACTGGGCTTTCGCGTCCGAGGCGTCTTCGAATGCGCGTCTGGCTGTCTGGTTCTCCCCACACCTAATGATGGATACCCATTCTCCGGCTTTGTCGTCGTCGACTGCGTCTCCGGATGGCGCATATACGAAGTAGAAGACAACGTCGTCCGTCGGCCAAAACTCCCACTCCCACTCGTTAGCTTCTCGACCCTACTTGACGCAGTAGATGTTATCACCAGCGTACCATAGTCCTGTTCTTCTTTCGGTCCTTCACCTTCACCCCCCGTCTGTTTACTCTCCTGCTGAGCAGGTGCAGTCCCAACCGTTCTTCCCGCACTTCCACTCCCACTGGCACCACCCGAGGCCCTCTTTGATTGCTTTTGCACCTTCAACGGTGCAGTCCCATCTCCAGCTTTCTCAGAGCCCGAAGTCAACCCCGCAGATGGCATCTTCACACTGACCGAACCCATAGTCGGCTCAGACGGCACAGGAGGCGGTGACTTGGGCGCAGGAGGAATCATCTTCCCTATCAAAGGCGACACTTTCCGCTGTCTTGGCTGTCCTCCCAATGGCCCCTGACCCTGCCCTTGCTCATCATGCGTCCGACTCCATGAAGACGCACCCGACCACCCTAAATGCCTAGGGCGCTCCGAGTTGAGTACAAGATCAGGGTCTGAAAACGCATAGGTCGGAGGGGGTGAAGGCGACGACATCAGCACAGCTTCGGGCATCCGTATCGGCCTCTGCGTTCGTGCACGTATCGTGTCTTGTGCCCATTCGCCTGCTTCAACACCAGGTCTGCCAAAATGGATCTCGTCGAAATGTTGCGGCTCAGGCATCTTCATCTTCACCCCCGTCCTCTCTTCCTCCTTTTCTTCATCCTCAGGCTCTTCTATCAACTCTTCAAGCCCAACTACCATCTCTTCCAAACTCGGAAGTTGCTCTCCTTCCTCCGACGCACCGCGATACACCCCAGAGTCAGACGTGCTCTGCCTACTTGGCTCAATCATACTCGGAGTCACACTTCCTGTCCTGGTCACACCCGCACGCGCACCCAAACTCGCATGACCTACAGTCGTGCCCAAACTCCCGCTCCGACCCGTCAGACGTGTACTCGATGCGGTTGTGCGTGTGCTGGTTCGGGACGCTAGGTTGGCGCCTTTTGTTGGCGTTGTCGTCATGCCCGTGTTCGTCGTTGGAGCAGGTGAGGACGAGGATGAAGTTGGTTGAGCCTGAGTTTGCGCCTTTCCTTGGGGTTGCCCAGCACCATTGCTCTTGGCCCCAACTGCGTCATCATCCCAGTTCTCTGCCTCACTTTCCTCCACTTGCGCTAACGAATTATCTTGTGAATGAGGATTCGGCAACGCCGCTGCCGGAGGTACCTCATCACCTGCGAAACCTTCACTGGCCTCACCATCCTCCGCTGAATAATAAGAGCTGGGCTCGGTGTAGAACGACGAGGAGAGGCTTTCTCTTACATTGGGGTCGTAGAGTTGTTGGGGGTTGGTGCGTAGGTGATGAAGGAGGGGGTTGGGATGCGCGTCGAGGGGAGTGAGGTACTGTCCTTGTGATTTATCGGACGATTGGGAAGTGGAGGGCTGGAGGGTGATGGCAGGTGGACGAGCACCGGGTGGGAGGGGCCCGCGTAGAGTGAGGGGTGTGCGTGTGGAACGTGCTGCTGCACCTGAGGTTGAAGTTGAACCCAAACTTCTTCTTATGATCGACTTTGTACGTGTATCTTTTCCCGCCTGAACTTGAGCTTGGGCTTCAGCTTCAGCTTGGTATATATCTGTGCTGTTAAAAACGTGTATGTGAGATTATGAAGTTTATTCCTTTTTCTTAAAAAAGAGTTGGATAGAATGAGAAAGTGGACTTACGGTTGTGCTTCTGTCATGGTTTGGGATTGTTCTTGAGGTTCCGTCATCTTTCGTTACTTCAATTCTTTGTTCCGTTTGTTCGTTCGTTGTCCGCAAGTGAGTGGTCAGAGTGACTGTGGTATGAAAAGTCCCGCAACCGTAAATGTGGGTATCCCAGTTTCGACAAGATCGTGTATACTGAGCAAAATACGTGAAATGTTCCTTTGTGGATTGTCTATATAAAGAGTCGGACTTTCCTAGAATTTGGGTTTAGAAAGTCAAAAGGAAAAGTAAGAATGGTACGAACGAACGCCGAAAAAAAACGCCACGAGGATTTAAGTTTGGGGCGTTTTGGGCTTCTATGGGTATTCAGCGGTGCAATGTGAAATAGCCACTACGGTTTACAAAATGTGGTGAACGGTGGGGTCTATTTTTTTTCGCGGCCAGCTGGAAGGAGGAAGATAATATAAAAGTAATGGAGCGGAACAAGGGTTTTAACAGAGTGTTAATCAAGTTTTCCTTGCATACTCACCTGAGTTGGCGCCCAAGATCCCCACGGCTACAATGGCAATGTTTTTGAAACGAAGTTTTTCTTGCACTGGCACAATGCGGTGACATGGAACAATGGCACGATGCGCGGTTGGAGAGTAGTCGGGAGCATGATGCGGGATGTCGACGGGATTTGCCGTTCTGTTCTGTCAAGCGTGTTTGGCGGCAAAACTTTGGCCATCTCTCTCTCTCTCTGTCACCTTTGTGACGCCATTCACTTGAATGGCGTCAGAAACTACCATTCATGCTCAACAGCAAGACACCAACGTCGGTGCATCACTTCCATTTTCTGGCCTTGATGAGTTGAACTTTGGTCATGTCATTTCTGGCCCTCGGATATCCTTAAGAAAATATAAGACAAGGGCATCTTATGGGTACATCACCATACGTCCATTTTTTTCTCTTATTTTTTATGAAGTCAAGGCTAATTGTGTTCATCTTGTCTTCAGGCAACTATCTGGCTGGTCACACGAAAAAGTCTTTGCGTCTTAGAGCCAAGCACGTCTCAGACTTGAGAGCGTTTGTGGACCTACCTGTTGAATTACAGCTTCTCGTAAGAACAATTTGTAAGACTTTTGATATCGTAATAACACACCGGCAGGTTCTAGAGCACCTGCATCCAATTGATTTATACCACTTTTCCCAAGTTTCCAGAAATTTCCGCCAACTTGTATTGGATCCTGCTGCTCTGCCAGTCTGGAAGGTAGCTTTTATGCGACATCCGGATTTACCGACACCACCTCCTGGTGTAAAGGAGCCTGAGTGGGCATTTATGATTTACGGACCAGGTATATATGGTGTATGTCTATGTAATGTCCCCATCCTCCCATGCTCCTTACCTCAAGCGGAACAGGTGTGCGGGAAATATGGTGCCCTAACCGACTTCATTCTTCTGAAACGGTTCTGTGGACCCTGCCTGGTCTGCTTCGTTTAATAGCCTTACTCCTCCCAATGCTTACATTAGATATTAGAGAGCACATACCCTTCCTCAGTGGTGCTTCCGGGACGACTTGAATAAGGCAATCTCATTGGACCATGTTATATGGAGATTGATACCCTACACTAATCGATCCAGTGAGTAAAATTCCACCCCTCTCTTTCATAGTCCTTGTCTAACTCACCTAGGTGGCATACGGTATCATATGCATACCGAAAGATTTTCGAAAACAGATTTCTCTATCATGTGGAAGAAGTTAGAATTGATTCGTATTCTGTTTACGAATGGTCTTTGCTTGCTCTCCCCCTTGTATGCAGACTATATAACCGCACGCAAAGATTATATCCAGAGACTGGCAAATGTGAGTTACCTTTCTTCTGGTCCCTTGGGATTGATAGTAATTGACTATAGGGTGCGGGAGAGGCCAATAACTGGGCTGACCATATCGTTCGTCAACTTGCAACTGAGTATGAGGGTCTTACCTCTCGAATGACCGAAAAGTACCTTTCTTTTTCTTTAAATCAAAATCCTCGCTTATCCTGTGTCGCAGATGCAATTCACGTCTACAGGCTCTGGGCTATGATGAGCGGGACATTGGATCTGCATTTTCTTACATTCAACGTCTACTTCAGGAAAAAGCAACATACCGCTTAACGCGCAGAAGTAAGGTCTATTAAAAATCATCTGTACTTTTGCTTATGCTATCCAGCATTTCGCGAGATCAGGCCAAGAATTGAATTTTTTTTAAGGGCGCGCCGAATTGAAAGGATAAAAGATGAACGCCAGAAACTTCTCTTGCGCATTTACCAAGATTATCTCAAAACTAGGTCTCCGGACGAATGGCCATACCTCCCAGATGTTGATGCTCCAAGTATCCTGAACACCGAGTTATTCAAAAAGTTTCTTGGGCTGCCCTTAGATGAGAGTGTGAATATTACTCCTGGTGATGTGGTGCCTTTCCTCCCCGAGTTCATTGAAAAATGGATAAAGGCACGCCGAGAGAAATTTGCAGACATTCTCCCAAAAATCCCGGACGAAACTTTGGAAGCCAGGGTCCAAAGACTGGAGTTTGTCACGTCTGTAGTGACTTGCAGCACGTGCTTTGACTTGTCCCCACCCAGATGTTGTCCACTCATTGGATGGAAGAGTATTTGCCGCCATCAGCTCAATTCTATGGGAATATGTCAGAGATATGCGATCAGTCATCATGTAGTTGCTGCAGCGACTTCCTTGGTCTCTTCTGTTGGATTGGACCCCTTAACAACCATAGTGGATGATTTGAATCGTCGCAATGATAGGTTCATGTGCGGGAACTGTAGTCCAGAGGTCCATCATGGACGTCTATCCAGGCGAGTGTACACTTGGTTAGAATGTGTATGTCACTTTTCTTTTTTTCCTCATTTTGTCACTAATATTCGTGCAGCTCGAACACACGATGGGCTATTGTTCATATAAGGGTAGCATTAATGCGGGCCATGCCAAACCAGTTTGGCTTCCCCTCAGCCCAGCTGCGGCTCGATTCGTGCGTGGACATGAGAAGCCCTATCCTGATCCATCAATGTCTGTCTGGCGTTGTAATCATTGCGCCCATCATTTTGAGAAGCGAATAGGGCTAGCATATTCTATTGATCATGTCAAGAAAGTGTACGTCGGTTTTCTTGTCTACTCATTGCCTATATCAACTGAACTTGGTTATGCAGTCACTGCATCAGAATACCAGTGATCGGTGTGGATGTTGTCGCTGACCCGAGGAGTCCAATTCGCAAACGCCGCCAAGCGTTCTGCCTATCCCTTGACCCTGCGTATGACCATGGTATATGTAAACATTGTTCAGATATACCGATATTGAAGTTATGGGAGAAGGGCACTTTGATGAAGCATCTGATAAAGAGGTGGGTACATTCTTCTCTACTGGTCCTAGTTTTGAACCCATTGCAAGGCACCATGTCCCCGAACCCGCAGAACATGTTGACTGGGAAGCAGTACCTATAATTGCACTTTCCGCGGCCCTGGTGCCGACATAGGTACTTATGACCATATCTGAAAACCTGTTAGTTTTTTGCTTTTCGTTACTTTGTAATATATAGCAAACTGTTCATATTCTTATGAACAGTTGCAATATACTATTGCAAGAGTTGGAATTGCACTCCGATGCTACTACTACAACGGTTGAAAACTGATCCCTGACCTACTTGTCTGTCCCAGGCACTTTACTTTCCAAACTCTCTCCAGCCAGTTGACGGTTTCCGTGTTTCTCTCTTACTTAGAGGCGAAATTCTTGAAATGTGTGGCAGTCTGATTTGTAAGTACATGGGGCAACCTTATGCCCGCGTACGGGCGCTAAATTCATCGACGACATCAGAAGAGTTAAATATTAAGTATAGATTTGTGGCAAATTGGCAATGTCAGTTCAGCTTGTGCAACGCATTATACCGGACAAGAGCCCGAACACCAGGACTTCTCCCTTTTAATTTCTAGCTTTCATCGTATAAACCCACGTTCACCTGTCATTCGGGTTTTGAATTCAGCGCCATGACCGACTCACCACCTACGAACATTGTCATCGTTGGTGCCGGTGCAGGAGGCTTCCTACTCTACAGGAGACTTTCCGTCAAACTAGCCGCCAACTCGAATATCCACCTCATCGTCATCGAACCACGCAAGTTCGTCCTTCACCATCCGAGCAGTGTTCGTATGGTCGTAACACTAGACGATGACCTGAAGCACATGTCGATCATGGATCACCCTACGGATGTCAATAACTCAGAAAATATTAAGTTCGTCTATGCCAAAGTGACTTCGATTGTGGATGGTGAAGGTGGTCGTGATGGGGGTTATGTGACGCTGGACAATGATGAGAAGATAGAGTATTCTGTTCTCATTCTGGCAACTGGAAGTTGCTGGAATGGACCTATTTCCTTTGGAAACAATAAAGATGAGGTCTTGACGTCAGTCCAATCCTGGCGAACGCGGTTCAAAGAAGCTCAGGATATCGTCTTGGTCGGTGGAGGCGCTGTTGGTTTTGGTAAAGCATTGCATCCTAACCCACTTGAAACGCTTTATTAATTACTTTTAACATCCCAGAACTCTCCGGGGAACTCAAGGATCAGTATCCTGTGAGTCTTCCAGAATATTTATTTTCAAAAGCAATCCGACCTTTGTTCAGGACAAACGAATCACGATCGTTCATAACCAACCTCTACCTCTCAACGGCCGTTATCCCGATCGTTGGAGGAAAGATGTCGCCAAGAAGGTGGAAAAACGCGGTATACAGCTGGTCGTGAACGAGTACGTCGACGACTTTAAGCCCAGAGATGGTCATATCTCCACTCGGGCTGGAAATTCTATTCCTGCAGACCTCGTGGTACGCCGCTTAATGCATTAGGTATAAATTACCCCGTATGTGAACCACTCTTCCCTTTTCAGGTACATACCTTTGGCTCCAGACCCAACACCGAATTCGTCAGGTCTCTCGGGCCTGACGTCCTCTCCGAAACAGGCTTCGTTAAAGTCAAACCTACTCTCCAACTTGCCGGCCACCCTCGTATATTTGCACTGGGAGATATCATCGAGTGGAACGAAGAAAAGCAAGAGCAGAAGGCTATGAACCATGTACCGATTGTTGCAAACAACGTCTTCTGTCTGCTCAATGGCAAGTTGAACTTGAAGGAGTACAAGGGCTCGATGGAGATGATTGCGCTTATCAATGGAAGGGTGAGCTTTAGTTCTTGTTTCGTTGTTTAAAAAAAATTGATTCTAAATTCAATAGTATGGCGGGTCGTCGTACATTAGCACTCTTTGGGGCATCATCTTGGGGGACAAAATCACTAGCGCTATCAAAGGCAAGTCGCTGTTGGTGGACATCACGAAGAGTACGTTGGGCCTATGATACCAGGTAGAATACGTTCTATGTCATTGTCATTTACTTTGATCGAATTTCTGTCAGAATTTGTTTAAAGGGTAAAAGATCCAAGGCGAAACGTCTTGATAGCAAACCGAAATCTGACAAGCCTTGCAGGAGACACTTAAAAATGGAACTAAACACAGCCAAAAAGACATTAATGACGTTGTGAAACTGAGATCAACCAATATGTAATAGGCAAAAGAACCGGACTACTTGCTTAAAGACTTGCCTTATGCTGTGAACCCGAACAAAAAATGATACGGAGCTCAAAAAAAAAATCGCGATTCCAAAATAGGTCAGCATCAGGTGACACAACATAAGCTATTATAATTAAGCGCCCGCACAAAATTCACCCTCATTCTCATACCATGGCCGGGTCCTCTCGCAGAGCCTACGATGGCCTACGCCGAAAGATCGTGCTTGCTTTTGATGTCGGAACCACGTACAGTGGGATATCATACAGGTGAATAGTTAATTTATTCCCCCGCATAATGCGGTGACCGAGCGGACTGCAGCATCCTTGATCCTGGTCAAATTCCTGGAATAAAGGGAGTAACGAGGTATTTGTATGGTTTCTGCCTCATATCCAATCTTCCTTCAAACCTCGTAGATTCCCAGCCCAAGAAACACTTTCAGGCGCTTCAAAAATACCTACTATTATTTACTATGATAAAGCAGGAAAAGTGATGGCAGTCGGAGCAGAAGCGACTAGTGACGGAATGTACGAGGCTGCACAGGAAGGACACTGGTACAAAGCAGAATGGTTTGTCTCCAATTCGGCCTGCCATGATCGAATCTGAGTTATGATAATCAAGGTTCAAGCTACACCTGAGATCCAAGTTTGGTAATGGGAAGGAACTCCATCCAAATGTACCACCTCTTCCTCCGAATAAAACTGTTGTGGACGTTTTTGCCGATTTCCTCCGTTACTTGCTATCTTGTGCGGCTTCATACATCAAGGATTCCCATCCCAATGGAGTCACTCTCTGGGAAACCCACAGGAATGACATTCATTTCGTCTTATCCCACCCTAACGGCTGGGAAGGGAAGGAGCAAAGTCAGATGCGACAAGCCGCATTGAAAGCCGGGCTTATAACCGATACTCCGGAAGAACATGAAAGAATCTCCTTCGTTACAGAGGGAGAGGCGAGCTTACACTTTGCAATCGAGAATGGGATACTATCGCAAGCCATGAAGGTGAAAGAAACCCTTTGGTTGTACCAAAAGTCTCCTTACGATGTCTTTTTTTGAAAGGGTGAAGGCATTGTTATTGTTGACGCCGGCGGAGGGACGATTGATGTCAGCACCTACTACAAGCGAAATTCCCAGGAGATGAAGAGAATCTTTGAAGAGATTGCTCCGCCACAATGTAAGATGTGAATCCGACTTTGCAAAAACTTACTTTAGTAGTAACCCCCTTCGCAGGCTACTTCCATGGATCTGTCTTTATTACGTTAAAGGCGAAGGACTTTCTCAAGGGTTTGCTTGACCCATCTTTTGCTCCCAGCACAATACTGAAAATGTTTCTAGATTTACTTGCTGAATCTCCCTTTGCGGACGACCTTGACCTCATTTGCGGATGTTTTGATAAGACTACAAAGCCACGATTTAGAAACGCAGAAGATCCTCAGTTCATCAGGTTTGGAGCTGCAAGAGACAACGACCCGACCTGTGGTGTCCGATTTGGTCAATTGAAACTCGCCGGGTAGGTTCAAGGCTGTCAGCTTGCCCTGATATTTGTCCTATTGCAACTCTTGTTTTGATCATTAGGGCCGATGTGGCAAAGTTTTTCCAGCCTTCTGTTGATTGTGTCATTCAGGCGGTGATAGAACAAGAAAAGGCGGCGCTTCACAAAATCTCGGTGAGCAGAATTATGCGTATATTAGCAACTTTCTCAGCGGAGGTGGCAGCATGTTATCCTTGTTGGAGGCTTTGCGGCGAGTGACTGGCTTTTTGAGGAAGTCAAACGGACTTTGACGGCGAAACGACTCGAGGTGATTCGTCCCGAAACCCACGTGTACGTCGACTACACGACCACACACTGTCAGTGTTGTCTCTGATACGGCTTATTCACACAGGAACAAAGCTGTGTCCGACGGAGCTACGTCGTTCTACCTCGACCACTATGTTCGCACACGAGTAGCGAAAGTGACTTATGGATCCAAAGTTGAATTTTTCTACAATAACTTGGACGCAGAACACGTCAAAAGGGTTGGCAGGATTTTCACGCACGCCGCGGATGGGACAGCTAGGTTACCTGAAGGATTTGATTTGGTATTGCCCAAGGTCAAATATATTACTTGGCTTTGGTTGTATAAGCTGATGACGGTTGTAGCATACTCAAGTCTCTGAAACGAAGGAGTTCAGCAAACCTTTGGTTTATAGATACTCTGATACGACATCCAGCCACTTTGAATGTACCATCATGTGCTATAGAGGCACCTCGAACGATCCTAAATGGATAGATGCCGAACCTAGTATGCATTTTATGTTTCATTTCCTCTGTACATCTTCCTAACCAAGGATAAACTAGGCAACTTTACTACTATCTGCACATTGACAGGTGATGTTTCCCGTGTCCCGAAGGTACCCATGTATAATCCAAGTGGAGGAGTGTACTATTCGTTAACTTTTGAAGTGGTAATTCTTTTCGGTTTGACAGAAATTCAGGCGCAACTGCGATGGTCAGAAGGGGTAAGCCCTTTCTAAGTCTTAATGCGAAGATTATAGGTTGATTTTCGGCTAGGGAATCAAACGACAGTGAGTAACTTCATTCTCATCAGTCAGTGACAAATATTGTCTACTGTTTCATCAGGAGTCCTGTAAAATTGATCTACGACAATGTCTAGAAACTAGCTTTGTTCCTTTGTGACTTGCTTTGGACCTGCTTATTTTGCACATATGTCGATTTTAAAGATGTACTAGCTAGCCAATGTTCAGGTTCGATAAAACGAGTGACCTGAGAATTTTCGGCCCGTTATTTCCGTGACAGGTTTCTGTAGACTGGTCTATCAGTGTTACAGGATAATGCCTCAGTTAATTCCAGAGCGAATCTATCATACTACTGTGCTTCGTTCCTCAAACGCCATCGTCCATTTAGAATACGACCCTTGTCAACTCCCTCCCAAACCTTCTACCTCAAACGAACAATGGACTCGCTTTGTTTGTATCAGCGATACGCACACGAAAACGTTTGACGTGCCCGATGGAGATGTCCTCCTCCATAGCGGTGATCTCACTAACTTGGGCCTGGAGGTAGAATTCGAAAAGACGATGGGGTGGTTGCGTTCATTGCCACATGAATTCAAGATGTGAGTTGTTAAATGTTCCCTGTTGAGGGACATATGTAAGAATTTACCACTGAAAGATCAGTCCAGAATTATTGCTGGAAATCATGATGTGACACTTCATGAGAGTTTCTACAATGATCCAGAGAATAAAATCTTTCATCGGAAGGGAAAACAGGTTTGTGGAAACCGAATGAGATTATCCCTTCAGGTGTTGACAGGTTTGCTTTATGAAGGACATTGGACGTATTCAGGACCTCTTGAAAGGGCTTCACGCAACCGCGTTCAATATCGTCTATCTGCAGGACGAGGTGTATAAATTTAAAGTGCATGAAGACGGCAAAGAGTGGAGTGTTTATGGTTCTCCTGTGAGGTTGGATTGTAAATTTAAAAACTTTCTTGCTGAAAGAAAATTGTATCGCAGTGGTCACCAGAATTTTGTAACTGGGCATTCAATTATGATCGCGAAGCCGGCGAAGGTTTGGTGTCTACTCTGTACCCTCACGCTCCATCGCATATTAATGCATTCGACCTCAGCCCTCGTCGAGAATTTTCCCAAAACGGATATTCTGTAAGCAAAGTTCTAGTCTTATCAACACTTCTGTAGCTCTTATAACTTTATTTTCGTCGATCCCATTGCCCCTTCATTTAGGCTGACTCATGGACCACCATACGAAATTTTTGACCGGACACATCACCATGAAGATGTGGGCTGCGAAGCGCTTCGTGCTCGTCTGTCTTTTCTTAAACCAAGGCTTCATCTTTTCGGGCACATCCACGAAGCTCACGGGGCCTACATCCATACTTGGACGAAAGACGACTTTTCTGGCCAGGAAGAACCACCGACGGTGCAGAATGTAGACACGGACTCAGGCGATGATCTGCCAGTGAGCGGCGAAGCTCAAAGCGCTGCTTGGGAACGCGAGAGAGAAGTTGAGGGCAAAGAAACTACGGTGTTTGTGAATGGCGCCAATTACCCATCGGGTCTCTTGGCTTGGAGGGACGGGGCCAGAATGAATCGCTTTGGCGGACCCGGTTTTCAACCCGTTGTTGTTGATTTGAAGGAGTAAAGCAGAGGGATCTGTTAGTTTGCCAAGTCCCTTGATTTGGGTCGCATTATTCGGCTTCACTATCTCTATTCTTTCTGAAAATTTCATCTAGTTATCGTTGCCTCCTGTGGTTTCCACCCAGTATTGATTATAATTGTATTCGAAACATTTGAGATCATAATTTTTTGGGAAAAACCATCCAGTTCGTCACATTGGATAAAAAATTCATCTTCGAAAACCTTTGGCACGATCTCGAAGTCACATGAATGAAACCTCTTATACCATGTTGCAGAAATTGGCACTTACCCCTCATTTGGCGGGTTTGGCGATGTCGAGAAGAGACACAGACGGACATCGAGATCTGAAAATGCAATCTTGCAAGTGTTCGAGACAATGTCCCGATTCCAAGCGAAGCGAGGTAAAGGCCTCGTACTTACGACTGAAGTAGACAGGTCCAAAATTGACTTCCCCCCGCACACAGGTCGCCAAAGAGAATTCAGGAACAATGTGCGTCGTAGACAGCCAACGTACAAGCACGATGCCCAGAAGGCAGTAAATTATATATGTATCCAACAGACAGTCGATACTGTAGGTAGTCTGTATTAAAAGATACTAGTAAGCTTAAGATAATATGCCATCGCTAGTCTATAGCCATCTGACAATGTTATAAGGAGTGTCCGCATTGTCATCCACCTTTATCCCCACGGAGAACAGCAGAGTAGGTCTTCTTAGCGGGACGGTCGCAGTCGTTGTAAATTTCTTCCCATTCTTCAAAGGAGATTGTTGAGAAGTTGTCCATTTCGTCAAGTTGGACAAAATCTTCGAAATCATCTTCCCATATAATGACGTCGAGAACCTTTGGCACGATCTCGAAGTCCTTCGCTGGACCTGCCATGCATCTGATTGTCAGATTTCGCGGAACATGGGTAATTAATAGCAACGAGCTCTTACCTTTCCGTTTGGCGGGTTTGGCGATGTCGAGAAGCGACACGGTTGTGTCTACGTATTTCTTTCTCGACTCGTGCGTGGGGCGGTCGACCCTCAAGTCATCTACTTCACCGAGGAAGGTTGTGGCACCTTCACTCTTCATGTCGTCCGCCAGCAAATCCTTCACTCGGGAGGTTCGAGATGGTACTGGGACATAGCAACAAGAACACTGCAAATAGTATTGTAAATGAAACCAATCCATGCATTTTTTTGAAAAAAAAAAAACACAGTTTACCTTTCGGTGTGAAGTCTTGTACCCGTTGAGTTTTCCAGCTGCTTGAGATGCTGTCATCCCTTCTTTGTGTGAGACAGCGTGGATTGCCTACGGAAGCAAGTCTGAGTTACACGCGATTCAAGAAAACAGAACCACTAGACGCACCTTGGTAAAGCTAACTGCCTGGCGGCGTGAAACGGCTTGCTGATGAGGACGATACATCGCTGTGTAAAGGGTTCTGACTGAAATTTGCTAGTGCTGCTTTGAAGAGAGGTGGTAAGTCGGAGACCGCTTTTTGGGAGGTACTGTGGTCGACTGGATTAACGAGTGTAGAACGAGGTACTTATATATGTATTTTGGACTGCTTAATCATTTGTGAGTCAGGATGTGTTGCACAGCCCTGACAACGCCGTGACTCGATTTGACGCGTCCAGTGTCCACGGATCCGAAATGTCGATGGACGTGACTTGGCAATGGGCGCTTCAATTTTCCTTTTCAGGTTGGAAAGTACCATTGATGGCAATTCTCGTTTGGATGACCGTTATCGCGTCCTCTGACGGCTTCTGACAGGAAGATGGGATGAACGGCTGTCTTACAACACCTTCCACGGGGCATATTCCAAAGGCAGTACGGAGTCTGACTCGGTACTGTCACCTTTCTTATTTGGCATCATTTGTCATTTATGTACGCGTTGTTTGGCTACAAATATCAGGCGAACGTCTTTCTACCCAACCACCACACAATCCCAACCCCTTTCCTTTCACACGATGGGCAACAACCTTTTCTTTACCTCAACGCTCCGGGTACTCTTCCTGGGTTGCTTCTCTGGCTTTCACCCATGAATGTCTCCGCTTCCACCAACATGATCCACTTCCTCCACGAAGTGACATCTAACCCTAGCTTCTTTATGGGCCATGATCTTTCCATCTTTCGGCTCATACTGGTGGGAATAATCGGACTCTCGGTTTTGCGAGGTTGTAAACCGTTGAATGAGTTGTTTTGGAATGGAATTGAAAGGCTTGCTGCATATCATGTTTTCCTCCATGTCGCATGGCAGGGTGCTTTGTCTCTGATGATATATCTTGGCCTCTCCCTTGATCGCTTCTTCGGAACGTGCTGTAGCTCGGCCTACTCTTTCTGCGTGATTTGGCGCCGCACAGATATCTGTCTGTAAAGCCTCGGGGGCCCTTGACATGCAAAGGTGTTCGGGTGTCGTACCGTACTGGATTCCGCGTTATGTTTCTTTCTCTATCTTCGCAAGATGGGTGAGAGTGCGTATTGTGTGCGTCCAAAGATACTTGAAATATCATTTGCATGGCTATGGGAAGGCTTCACCGGAAACACAGGATATCACCTGCCAAAGTCACTCAGAATTTGCGAGCACAACACCAGAGAGGCGTCGTGAGGTTCTACGAGAGAACGGCCGGATATTGAGGAGTTTCCGCACACGCTCTCTATGCCGTCATGCCAACATGTTCACTGGGTATCCGTAAAGATCTTTCCCTGAGATTGAATTCGCCCAGCATAACCTCTTGCTCTTGCCTTCTTCCTTCGCTCTTCAAAGAGTTCGCTTAACCACTTCCTGACGTTCTAGAAACGTCGTGAGCCTACGTACAGGTTAATTGTGGTTCGAGCCTCTGGCTCCTTCTCTGAACTGCCTTGCACAAAGGTCAGCTCAAATCCGGCGAGTTTTCCGCAAATTTCTTTCGCCGTGGGTTACATCGTCTTGTTTGCAATTCCTCGCGGCCAGATGGTGATGCCCAAAAGGGTCGGCGAGCCCCATGAAATTTGCATGGCCACGTGGAGACATGATCGGGACCAAATAAAGTCATTGCTGCTCATTCAGATCAAGAGACGAACAGAAAAGTTGTTGCTTGGAGTCCCTGTAAGACTGGAGTTCTGTGGTTGCCCTGGTACGGCAGATTTCCAATGGACTTTACCTGCATTTGTGCCTGCTTTGGTCAGCAATACGCCCCCAACTTCGGTTCTTCTCAAACAAGAAGGACGACTGCGATTTCTTTCTCGCTCTAGTAATCCAACTCTCACTCTTCAACGATTTCCTTGGCACTGTCTGGGCACCGGAAGGTGGAATGGAGGCGTCTGTACCACCTTGTATCGTGAGCGATTTCCTGCCGAGTTGACTGGCCTTGTTGGTAAATCTGCGAAGACCTGAGTGATGGTCTCTTTGGAACTACTCTGTTTGTTTCCCCCTGTGAAGGCACGTTGTTTTGGGCCAAGTTTCATCCTCGATGCTATGGCGCTGATAAATCCTTGGATCTTTTGCTGCTTTCGTCTTGCTGTGTTCGTACGTTGGATCCCAGTACTTTTCGATGCAGTTGTGACTCCTTCGGGATTGTTGCAACAGAGTTTTGTTCTCGAGGGCATCGGAATATTGCATTCATGGGATCAACTATGTCGCGGCTGGTATTGGACTGAGCAACTGAACTTGGATTGTTCGGTGGGAGCCTTGAGCTTTCGAGTGCGTGGATCTTGGTTTCGGTCATTCACAACGCACAGGAAACAACATCAGTATCTCACATCTAGACGCAGCTTAATGAGCAGACATCGACACGCTTTTTTTTGGCAAAGGGTCGGCCCATTCAAGCAGGATTTCCATATCATACTTGGAGCGCCTTTTCCCTCTTACACCATATTCGTGCTAGTTCTTTTATTGGAACAAACAGCTGTGGAAGATGGGAAGTCTGGAGGGGTGGAATGGGAACACCTCATGAAAATGAGTATGGTTCCCTTGGGGCAAGGGTTGGGCCGAACGTGTGAGTGACAAGGCCCTTTGCGGCTAGCGTCGCAGCGGGGGAAGCCTCCGTAAGAGGTTTCGAGAGTGTTTTGCTGGCTCAGGTCCTTTTGCCGGTGAAGTGAATTTTTTTCCATCTGCATCCTCGTGATGTTTTTTTTTACTTTCGGAGTACTTTTTTCTTCATCAAGGTTCGTCCAAGTATTCTTTGGTTACTGTCTCTCATTATCCTCTTCTAGGATTCGAACCTATGGTTCAGTCGGTCCCATCAGGACTCGAAGGCCGCCACTGTCGACTTCAACATCATTGTGGCGACTTAATGCAGACCTTCAGGTTTACTCTGCATAGTCCTGTGTATCGAATGTATCGATCAACTATACGCCTCTATCGAAGGCCAGATAAAAAAGAAACAGTGTAGTCTGTCTATAATGGTTGCTAACTGCACAGGTTACAATGAAATCACCAATCCTTCCCCTCCAAAAACGTCATTGATTCTCGGTCTGTGTTCATAAGACGAGCATATTCTAGCGTCAATCTAGAAGTATAACCAAAGTCAACTATTTTTTTTTTTGAAAACCAATACATGTACGAACCTGAACAAGTATGCGATCATGTCTTCCTTCCTCCAGAACGTTCTGCTCCATTCTCTGCCTGCCATGGCGATTTTGCGAGCAAGGTTGTCGTGACCTCCCTCTCCATTGCCGTCACCGCGGAAGAAAAGCAAGGTGTCGTGGAGGTCTGAGAGGTCAATTTGAATGGGTGCGTAGTGTACCCATGGTTGGACGCGATTTGCGAACCTAAAGAATATATTATTTTCCTTTCTATTAAGAAAATAAGAGAAAAAGGGGGTCTATTGCTCACCATTCTGGATAAATCGTTGATTTGAATACCAATGCATTGGAAGTAATTAATCGTTTGAAACGACCTGACCAACCGTTTCCGTCGACCTAAATTTTATTTCGTTAGCGTCCGAGTTTCCAAATTTAGCCAAGATGATATAAAAGGAAGGAAACTCACATCGAAAACGTACTTGTAGTCTCCTGCCTCTCCGATACTCATCATCCGCCGCCAGGGATAAAGATGGCCCAACAAAGGACACGTACTCTCCGAACACGCAATCGGTTTGTCCGAAAACGCAACATCCATCAACGCCGCATTGATATTCGCCTTCTTGAACTCCTTCAACTCACCGATCTTCTCCGTCTTGGTCCTATTCGGTGGCAAAACCTCCAACGTGCCCCAAAAGTCATTTGTGAAGGAGACTAGGAAATCGCGATGGGCATCTTTCCATCGGGACGTGGAGCTGTGGAACATGCCCGTGTTGCGTCCTCGCCAGAGCAAGCGCTCGTCGAGCCTTTCCTCCCACTCGGGGTCGTCGGTGCGGGGGTAGATGTCCTCTATCCAACCGTAAGGTACAGGGAAGCGGATGTTGTGGTGCAGCAGAGTGGAGCAGTACGAGAATTCGGGGACCATGGCGCTTTGCGGCCATGGACCCATTTCGTGCGAGAGAAACTGGCCGTGGTGGTAGAAGTGGTCTGGGTGGTCGCATGGGTCCATGGTTTTGACGTGGTCGTAGATGAAGGTTTTCTTTTTGGGTCTGGGAGGGGGACTGTCGAGGTTGATGGTCTTGCGCCGGGCAAGGGATTTGGGAGAGCAAGCCTTGGTCCAGCCTGGGGCATCGACTTTTGGAAGTGCGGCGCGCGCAATATCTGATATATAGTTGTTTTTTGAAATGGAGAGGTATATAGCATATGATAATAAGGTTTGCTTACATGTCTCTCCAGCAGCGGCTTCTAGAACCGCTTGCTTCACATTATAGTCAGTATGTCGATTAGGCCCGTCGTGTGGCGAAATGGTCATCCGAAAGGGAGGCAGATCATCCTGGACCACCCTGAGCATTTTAATAATCTCCCTCGAGCCGGCAATTAACTGGTCGTATCTGCCTTTTTGGAAGGCATATGTCAGAACGTCGACTTCCAAGACCGACTCGTTCTTGCCGACTGTGTACGAGTCCATCTTTAATTCGCTTTCTTCGTGTATTGCGATAAGGTCAGAGGGCGCTATACCCCAGAACGGCTCGAGGTCCTCGAATATTGTGTCGTATTCGTCCGGAAGCTGTACATTATGCTCCGTGACGTACTTCCACCTGACATTGTTAGTTGGCCAAGCAAGAAATATTAATGAAAGGTGGTTTTAACTCACCAGAGATCAAATCCCTTTGGCGGTAATCTATTATAACGCCTCCTATACTCCCTTACTGCATGTCTAAATGTTGTACTGGCTCTGGACAGCTTTTCTTCCCATTCTTTCTCTGCGCGTGTTATGAGTTCATATATTGGATGCGACCCGTTTTCATTGACTTCAAGCAAACCATCAGGGCGATATCGATGTTTCCCAAGCACAGGAAGTGATCTCGTAGACGAGGAATTAGAAGTAATGTTGGTATCAATGGGGTGAAAGTATTGAGGTTGTTTTTTGACCTTTTCCGGAGTGTCAGGGATGCTGGGAGAGTATCGGAGGAGTAATGCGCTGGGTACTTTGACGAAAACGAAGAGGATGGCGACACCGAATAGAAAGGTCCTGCAAAATCTACGCCTGGAAAAGGACATGGCTGGTTATAGGCTCAGAGTGTCATACGGTGTAGGAAAAGCCCAGCTGTCAGAGTGAGAGCCAAAACAGGCTGCCCGTTGTAGACCATGTTTAGACAGGTACCAAATAGACTTTGACGTGGGAGTCTTTCGGAAAAAAAAAACGCTAGTATACGATAGGGATACATGATGGTAATGAAGAGACCTGTAAGATACATGAAAATCGTCGGCTCAGAGAACCCATAAGGCGCATCTGGCATCATACTGTATAATGGTAACATGTTTGATCCACTTTTGATGTACACGCGGAGGTGCCACAAAAACCGCAGACACCGTGACCTTGTCGTACTCAACAAAGAATAATACTTATATTATACAAGTCTAGCCAGCAATGTGTAGACATTTATATTTCGATAGGCACGACCTGGACGCGACAGACGGATGTGCTACTGGTTTGTCGAACACTTTCAATCCATGCCGGCTCAAATGTTACCTGGCGACGTGAGCCCAAGACTGGTTATTGGACATACTTAACGATCTAAAAGGACAAGTTACAGGTCAATTATGGACAGAAGATTGGCGGAGGACTGTCCTCTAGGTCGTACCTTTTGGAGAAAGGTTCCAAGTCATCTCTAGTGGAACTTGACCCAGAATTCTGGCGCGAATGACTTGTGCTTCGATATTGCTCGAACACTGGAGGTGCTTGTGCAAGAATGGATAATCTTTGCAGAAATGTTTTTCACCCCGCTGAGAGGGGCCTTTGCCCTCCACGTCACTGCAAAACATAATTTTCGGTTTCCCTCATCATGTCGAAACACATTTTCGGAGGGCAGTCGAGGGCTGCCCTCCTTGTCGTGTCGAAAAGCCGACACGGGGGTAGCTGTCCATCACCCAGCTCCTTGTCAAAAATTGTTGGTCGTCATGGGTGGCCTTCCTGTCATGCTTGCAATGGTGAGCAGATGGCCTTGTATCGCCAGCACCTCTGCAGGTAGTAAACAGATCAGTATAATTGCCATTTTTGATTTTAAAAAAACATACGTTGGGAAATGGGAATGTTTCCCGTTTCCCCCCTCCTTCTCTTTGTTGCGCTTGAGGTATGTCGGCTCAGTGTTCAAAAGAATATTGATTATATAAACACACTCTTTAGGAAATTTGAAGGTCCCGTGAAATAATTTTCGCAATCCGTATCCGCTATTCTCCACACACACACCGTCAGCGAGCCCCATAAACGCCGTCAGCGAGCCCCATAACCACCGTCAGCGAGCCCCATAACAATAGAACTCCAAATTGGATTATATATCTTTTTCAACGGGTTGTAGACATGAGGCTACCGATAACAACACACTACCATCATGCGCCTCGTCCTATCCGCTAGAAATCCGTGGAACGCCAATTATTGCAACGAGGGAGGCCAAGTCGTTTACAAAGCAGAGTCACATTTCGCGCGTCCTTCCAGCAGGTGAGCTTGAAGCGGAAGAAATTGGTGAAACCCAGTTTCGCGATGTGTATGAACTCGTTGCCGAGATCGATTACCATTATCTTGGAAATTCGTATATCAAGTACGGGGGTGTAAACTTGGCTGTAAATAATTTCTTCAGAAAGGGAAGTTTTAGTTGTTGGGGGAGGTGAGTCGGCTGTGGAATGTATGTAACCATCAAATCAACATGCTGCAGAAATCGAATTTTCACGGGTCCCGACGGGAAAGAGTATGTATGGAAATTGACGGTCAGAGTGTGTAAGGTAAGGTATAACATCGACTTGTGGGACTCATAACCAATTTACTATGACTGTCCTGTTTAGCTCTTCTTGAACGACTCTTCGAATACGCCTGTTGCAATATTTCACCGGAAACGGCTGGGAATACTACGCGAACGACGCTCTGCATTTCTCGAGATTTTCCCTCCAGGTCAACGCGTGGTCGAATTAATTCTCGTAACGTTTGTATATCTAGAGAAACTGCGCAACGATAGAGAACGTTCGAGCCGACACTAATATTCGTCTCATGGCGGCGGTGGGTAGAGTCAAACATATGGAAAAAAAGTCATTCAAGTTGTACAGTCTTTGATATTCTATGTATGATGAACTTGCAATGTTCCGTCGAACTCGCAGCGGACCTCGGAGTTCAAGAAAATCAAGTGAACATCCCAGAGAGTGCTATCAATTATTGGGTTAACCTGCAATTTTAACAATCGGATTCCGGAACGATCTCCAACTTGAAGCATGGTAAATCGCAGTGGT
>QDKV01005008.1_pt1 | contig 21879 bp, 25 predicted proteins | sample 1861101 | NCBI WGS metagenome assembly QDKV01 (sample SAMN04275158, study PRJNA302643) | Fungus metagenome, whole genome shotgun sequencing project. | isolation source: fruitbody | host: Mallocybe terrigena | place: Sweden | collected 2013 | reverse complement strand
GTCAGAAGAAGACTTATATTTCGGATGACGAGGATGAGGATGGAGAGGTCGCCGTTGTCAAACAGAAGCCGACGCAGAAAAAGGCGCCTTCGTCAGGTGAGGACTTCGAGATGAAGGCTGCACCACCGAAAAGGAAGGCGGCTCAGAGGAAGACCTATTTTTCGGATGACGAGGATGAGGCTGCGATGACCAAACAGAAGCCGGCACAAAAGAGAGGCAAGGGGAAGGAAAAGGAAGGAGATGCGGAAACGGATGTGAAAGAAGATGGTCCTGTGAAGAGGAAAGCAAGCGTGCAGAAAAAGATGTACGTGTTGAGTGACGATGACGACGATGACGACTACAGTGAGGCACCCAAGAAACAGCCCGAGTCATCGAGGAAAGCATCCTCATCTGTTCCTGCAAAGAGAAAAGCCGCAGCATCGAAAAAGATGAATGTGTTGGATGATGATTCGGATGGATATGAGGGAGTACCGGCAATCAAAGAGGATTCGCCAGATGAGTTGGAGATCATTAGCTCTGAGGGAAAACGGAAGAGGTGAGAATGATGATTTGTTTCACGAGTCATCTGATGAAAAGAATGCAGCATTGAGCCGTATGACGAGGATGAACAACCAGCGAAAAAGGCAAAGATGGTCTCCGGGCTTGCAAGGAAAATGAAACCGGCGTCACCTCCGAAAAGCAGGCGAGTCCGACAGAAATACATCGAAGTAGAGTCCGGATCGGAGGAGGGCGGATCGTTGTTTGTTGATGATTAACGGTCTAGAACGTACATGACGTCACACGTAATATTATATAGCCCCCAAAATTCAAACTCGATTCATGTTGCAAATGGACTTTTTCAGCGCTGCTGACCCTACCACTGACGCCGTCTCCCTCCCTCCCTCTAACGATGTCGATGACTTTGCTAGGGCTATTGCAGACAGATTCGACCACTCTGCCAATATTATCACTGCTCGTCTCCTGTCCCCTCATCCACCAGTCACCCCTTCGTCCCCCCTCCATTCCTCCACCTCTCCCCAGGCCTTTTCTCCAGTCGACCCTCCCGACATCGACCACTGGCTTCAGGACTCGTCTGTTCTCATCGTCGACATAAGACCCCATGCTGCCTACACTTCCGCACGTATTCCTCATGCCATCTCTCTCTGTGTGCCATCCACCCTCCTCAAGCGTCCCTTGTTCTCTTTGCAGAAACTCTGTGCTATGCTGCCCTCAGCTAGTGCACGCAACCGTTTCTCGGCCTGGCGCTCCAGTTCCCGCATTCTCGTCTACGATGCTGATTCCCAGTCCATCAGCGACACTTCTAATATCAATGGCCTGCTCAGGAAATTCAAGTCGGATGGCTTTCACGGTGAACTCGTCTGGTTAAAGGGTGGTTTTCAGGCTGTATGGAAGGATCGTCGTGAAATAGTCGATGTCAACCCTCCAGATCCGGATGCTGACAACGACGATGACGACGACGAGCATGACAGGACTTCTTCGCAGAATGTCCTCAGAACCCGTCATCTTCCCATGGCAGCATTCTCCTTGTCATCCACAATGATTCACAATTCACCTTTCTCGGCCAAACAGAGGCAACAACACCGACCCTCGTCGCATTCCACTTCAAGTAGTTCTACTTTTCACGCCTCAAACCCCTTCTTCGATGCCATCCGTCAAAATGTCGAGCTCAGTCATGGTGTCACCGAACGCATACCTCTTCAGCTCCCCAAGCGTGTACGTCGGAGGATAAACGACCTTCCATTTCACTGGCTCCAGGGCATTGCCAGGCGTTCTTCTAAAACACCCTCACGTGCAAAGCCTGTGTCTGACACGAGCACCACCTCCGATTCTGACAGTGCCGATGATGTCGAATCGGCTAGTCAGGCGGACATCGAGGAAGCACAGGAGGCTTTGGCCATGCAGTTTCATAAAATTGAATTGGCAGAACAGAAACGGCTCATGAGCATTATGGAGCATCATTCAAAGGAAAGTGGCCAGCTCGCGGGCACGAGCTCTGTTCAAAATCAACAGCATCCACAGACTCGGTCTCTGCCTTTCCCCTTTAGTATCACAGCAGGGGTGGAGAAGGGTGCCAAGAATAGGTACGGACCCTCTTTTTTTTTTTTTGGTTGTTGTTGTTGTTTTGTATGTCAAACAATTGACGTGCATGTCAAGATACCGGCATATTTGGCCATTTGAGCATGCTCGGGTGCGGCTCCACCAGAGCGATGACGATTATGTCAACGCATCATATGTCCAACCTCTCGGTACAAGCAGACGATATATTGCCACCCAGGGACCTCTTCCTGCTACCTTTACGGATTTTTGGACGTGAGTCTTTTTTCTTCTGTTTTGAGGTTCTAAATAATAAGTAAATTAGACTATGTTGGGAACAAAACGTTCACGTCATCGTCATGCTCACGCGCGAAGTTGAGGGTTCCCATGTCAAGTGCGGTTCTTACTGGACCGACACTGACTTTGGGCCTCTTCGTCTGCGGCTAGTATCCACCGAAGGTCTGTCACCTTCTGAAGAGCGACCACAACCGGTACATCCCATCAGTGGCACATCCCAAAATCCTGCCTCTTCTTCAAAACCCATCTACTTCCCACAATCTGCTAGTGCATCTAATGCCCCGAAAAGATATTGGCGCCCTCACTACCGCTCCAAGCGCTCTGAGCTTGTCAAGCGGTCATTTTCCTTGACGCATACGGGTTATCCCGAGGCAAAGCCTCGGAAGATTGTACATTTACAATACTTGGAGTGGCCCGATATGAATGTGCCCGATGATCCCAGGGGGGTATTGGGCCTGATCAGGCAGATTGATGAGGCAATGCGGGAGACGAGGGAAGAAGAAGAAGTGAAACCAGAGGGTGGGAAAAGGCAGAACCTTAAGAAATTTGTTGCGGAGGTGGACGAAAAGACGGGGATCGTGAAGCATGCGATGGGGGCGAATAGTCCAGTGCTGCTGCATTGTAGTGCTGGCGTTGGAAGGACAGGAGGGTTTATTGCTGTGGATGCGGTGTTGGATGCAATCCGCATGGAGTTGAGGGCTAAATTTCGGGCGAAGAAGGAAGCAAAAGAAAGAGAGGACGAGGAGAAGACAAGGCCAATGGTGCGAGGTGATAGGATGGATGTCGATGCGAAAGATATGCCCAAGACGGTGGCGGTGAAAATTTCATCCGGAGCAAGGCTGAGTTCACCCTATGAGTCTGAAGAGAGTCTGGTGGTTCATGTACCGTTGGCTACTGCACCGGCACCTATGGAAGTCGATGGCATGGCTGAAGATGCCCCGTCTCCTTCACCACCTCCACCTGAGCCTCACAAGTTCAACAAGGCTGGTACAATCCAATGGGCGAAAAATGTGAGGGATGAGACGGGGGTGGAAGGAGAGCGACTGACGCAAAGTCGGTCGCAGACAGAAACACCGGGTCAATCACCACCTCGGCACGATCACGATTCGGGACAATTGTCGCTGCCCTATGCGTCCACGTCCTCCAGCAGAACGGGTTCGACTCCGGAGTTGAACAACCTTTTGAATTCGAACGGGGATGATAGTAGCAGTAGCGCGACTGGCGATAGCTTGAGGACGACTGGGAACAGTAGTGGAGTGTATTTGACCTCGACGACATCGTTAGGGACGTCCGTATCTGCTGCATCGGCGACTTCGTCTGTTTTGGGCGGTTCGAAGGAGAAGGTTAATCTTGGAGGCGAGGAAGAAAGTAAGAGTTCGACTAGGGATCTGTTGCAGGCTGTTTTAAATCAACAAGCAAGAGCGGTGGAGAAGATGAGAGGTGTGGGTGTGAGTGGTCATAAGGAAGACGGACGGGATGGGGTGGCAAGTTCTAGTTCTTCGTTTGGGAAACAGCGGAAAGAGTATGAAAGGAAGCCTTCCTCGTCGATTTCATCGATTGTGGTGTCGAGTGAGGGAGAGGGGGGCCCTTTGAGGTCGATGTCTCCTCGGATGAAGGAAGGTTCGAGACCACAACATTCTTTATTGCATCCCGAAGCGAAAACCCGGACCTCGGCCGTACTGGACCAGCCTACGGATCGGAAGACTGACAGTGTGAATACTTCCGAAGCACCTGCTGTTGAGCCGATCGCCGGTGGTGGGTTTGACTACAAAGAACCACGCCCACTTCATGAAGACTTCACCCCGCCCCCGCTGTCGACGTTTGAAGACCCGGTATGGGAAGTTGTGCAAGACATGAGGGAACAGCGGATGAGTCTTTGTCAGAGTTTAAGGCAATATGTGTTTGTGCATGCTGCGGTTATTGAGGGGAGTTTGATGGTGCTAGATGAGGAAAGGGAGATTGCGGAGGGGTGGTGGAGAGTTGGTGGAGAGAAGGGTGTGAGTAAGGAAAGCTTTTTCCCGGGGAAGGAAGGTGAGCACGAGGCTGAGGATGAAGAAGGGATAATGAGGATGACGCCTGATCGACAGTTTGAAGAGGTGGATAGTGAGATGTTGATGTTTGTGGTGTCTTCGCCGCCGCCTACTTCGTCTTCTGATGATTCGAGGTCTCAAACGCCCGTTTTATCCTCCGTTCAGCCTTCGCCTGTACACTCTCGTTCCTCCTCCCGCTCCCGCTCACGATCTAGATCATCCCGACGACGTCGAAACTATTACCACCACCACCACCACCATCACCACCCGATACCTCCCAGTACACCTCAGCCGTTTTTGTATTCGAACGATACGGTTGTTCCTCCTGCGTTTGCGCCTTCATATGGGTATGGGTATGGGTATGGGAAAAGGCCTTCGAGTCCGACGGAGTTGTTGAAGGAGAATAAGAAGGGTGAGCTTGTGCTTTCGAAGAAGCCGAGTATTGAGAGGAAGAGGAGGAACACGGAGGTTGAGGCGGGGTCGGCTGCACAGGCACGTATTGCTGGCGCTAGTACTGAGTGGTTTAAGCGCGAAGCTAGTCTAGCTGGTTCGGAGGAAGTCAGATCGAGTGCGCCATTGTAGGCTACTTATTTTATTCTATTGCTCTTGTTGTTTTTCCTGGCTATCCACTTCATTTTTCAGTCCCTCTCCCAGGTGTTTTTTGAATAACTCATAATATAGAAAACTTTTTGGGGGGTTGACATGGGCAAAGCTTCGACAGTTGGAAATGATTTCTTGTATAATTAAACCCTCACAACTCCTCCGTTCAACCCAGATCCCCCTTTGTTGCATGCGCAATTTTGCTTGGTCGAAATGACTTGAAATTTCCCAGCGGAATTTGCCCTATAAAAATGTAAATAGCGCAGGTCTCAGTCTGCCACCGCTCTTCTTCAGTGCATTCAATGGCTCAACCCAACTTTCCTGTTCTCTCGCAGCACCTCCTTGGCGCTGGGGCGGAAATCGCCCTTGTCCCAAATCTTCCTGCATTTAATATAAACGAACAACTAGATCAAATTAACAATCAACTGCAACTCTTGACCGGCCAAGTTGGAGCCTTGACTGGCCAAGTTGGAGCCTTGACTGGCCAAGTTGGGGCCTTGACTGGCCAAGTTGGAGGTTTGACTGCTCAAATGGCCCAATTGTAAGTTCGGTCTTTTGTCCTGTAACTTATAATGATCTAGCCTGGAACAGTTGTGTTGCCCAGGATTTACTTCCCATGCGTCTCCAAAATGCCTCGTCATCGGTAAACGCACGACTGTGTTATCCTCCAGGATTTGCTATGGTGGCCCAGGCCCCTGTCCTTAAACAGGACTTGTTGTCCATGAACGGTGAGTCCCAACTACTTAGCTTCGATTAACTTGATCTAATACAAAATTTCTCAGCAGCTGCCTGTCAAGCGACTGCCCAGGCACTGGCGCTTCCCCAGCTGCCAGGCAACCCTGCAATTGCACAACAACGTCAACAGATTATCAACTACCTGGGAGCTGCTTTGACCGCGTGAGAGGTCTGTGAAATCTGTTGTTCTATTTAAAGATTTTTGCTGAAATGGGGTGCATATATGCGCCTTTTAAAGTCGCTGGTTCCCTCATTTGTCTTGTTGATGTCGACTAGCCTTACTTTTCAGCTTGCCTTTTAATAATGATTTCGTCCAATCACATTTCCAAAAGCATTCCATGTTTTTCTTCTTGTACAGTATCCCGGACAGTCAAGGACTGTATAGATGCAGTTGTTCATATCAAAGCAGAGTTTATGTAGAGTAAACGGCATAAATGTATGGCATTTTGACTTCGATAAAATGTAAACATTTACCGTTTGTTGGCATATGGCATAGACATCTCCCATATAAACCGCCAGAACTTTGTATCTTCATCCCGTTAATGAGCACCCATCAATACAAAAAGAAAGCCGGAGGGAGTACCGGGCACCTCCTACGCGAGAGTCTTTCCTTGACAACACCACAGTTATCAAGCTCCTGCCGTGACACATTTTACGCGGGTCTCTCGAAATGTCAAGAGACCCATACACTAGTTGGTCATAATTTCAGGGAAGCAACATTACACCAATGCGACTCAATTCCCTACTAATGCCTAGTGTCCTGGAACAACCAATCGAATTAACGAGAGAAATTCGACGATGCCTTCTGCCCTTTATGAAACAAAGGAAATTCTTGATCGTTCATGCTCCCACATCGAATGGCGCTGCGACAATGTCAACGAAAACCTGATGCCCGACTCACTATCACGAAAATTGACAAGTCTTCCTTCGAATGCAGCAACACAATTGGAGGCTGGTGGATCAGCACCTGCAACAACAACCATCCTGCATTGCCCTCGTCGTCGTCACTCCGTGGTATGATAGCTCAGCCAGTATAGAATGTTGCAGAAAGATCCCTTGACCCCAACAAGCAGCCGACGGGCAGGAAAGAAAGCAAAGTCCGGGTATAAATTGCGTTTTGTAACAATCATGAAGTACACTCACATTGATTGACAGATGTTTCAAACTTTGTTACTGCAGCTGTGAGAGCGCCATAACGGCAGGTAATAAACAGTGAGAAGTTCCAGCGATTGGAGCGGGTGCAGACCAGAATGCAACGGTGGCTCTGTATGTTCAATTTGTACACAATCTCCAACGTAATTTCCTGACTGAAAAAATGAAAGTTCTCTTTAGGATTTTTCAACGACTTCCGAATAAACGATGAACCGTTTTCTCAGTGTCACATTCGTAAGTACAATGGTAAGGCACACAAGTCCAATTGAAATCGGCCTCGAGGCAAACCTAAGGGTATCTCCGAGCCGGGCCCTGTCAGTCTATACAATCCCAGTGCCTTATCTATTCTTTTCTTGGCGCTAGCAGTCATGCGTTAGTGACCCTTCGTGGTGACTGACGGTGATATTCCCAATAGAATGTTCACTTTGGCCCTCAAAACAAGATCACGCTGTTGAAAGCACACCTTCTCCCTTCTTGCTTTTGGGAGTGACTTCTTGTTCACCTCCATTCTCTGCGAAGAAATCCCTTGAGTGATGTCAGCTCCACCGTTCAATTCAGATCGCCGCCCTTTACCCCCCAACGTTAATTCACACTATGACCCTCAGTAAGCGCCTATTTTATCTCCCGTATTTTTTGTTGTTAATCTCAACTTTTCTAACTTCGCAGTCGGGGCGCCTGGTTAGTGAAATGATACATTATTCCATCGTTATTCGAAACCTGTTGTCCGTTATTAGGTTCTATGTATATCTTCAATCGAACCCTCCCAAAATATCGTATCTTCACCCCGCAGATGAGCTCGCACAAATTCAAAAACAAGCAAGTTCCCAGCCCCAGCAGACAATTTATACCCAGACGTCTTTCCCCCAACATGCAGGTTACCAGCCCCAGCAGCAGCAGCAGACAGTTTATACCCAAACGTCTTCCCCCCAACATGCAGGTTACCATCCCCAGCAGCGGCAGCAGACAATTAATACCCAAATGTCTTCCCCCCAACATGCAGGTTACCATCCCCAGCAGCAGCAGCAGACAATTTATACCCAAACGTCTTTCCCCCAACACCAGCAAAGTTACCAGGCACCTGGCAATGGCATGACGCCTTTCGCGCGAGTTTTCCGACAGAGACCCACGAAAGCACAACAATTATACTCAAGTCTCAACCATCCACACTCATCGCAATCAAGTCCCGAAGACGAGCCACTCCATCTTTTCCCGACAAGTGGCCTTATTCAAGACAGCCCTCAATCCTCAGAATTTGATCCATATTCATTGTATTCCAGCACATCACCTAGATCACCTTCTTCATCTACCACCCAGGTTTCACCAACTTCCATGTCTCCTACAATTCAGCCTCCAGAGGTTCACAGTAGTGGATATTTTTTTACTAGACATCGAGGGCGCCCTTCATTTAGTGGCACATCTACGGGTTCACGTCCCTTCAATAACGAAGGTGGAGAAAATTTCAGAGAATCATCTCTATTTGAACCTGCACCCATGCGAAGTAATTCCATGATGCCCCGCGTCTTGGAGCAACCAATCGACATAAGGCCCCGTCACCTGAGAAGCGCAACGGTGCCCCCTGTAACGCCTGTTGCTACCAAGGAGTTACCCATGGGCGTTTTCATGAAGCCAAAGGAAGTTCCTGTGTATTCTTTGACTGCTCGTCCGCCGTCGTCGATTGGGTTTTCGCCGGTAAATCTTTCTTGACTCTATGTTGTGGAATTGACGCTTACATCATTGTCATGCAGCAAAAAAGCCAGCCAACATCGCCTCAAGATTTGTCGAGTTTGCCTCCAGGTGCAGCAGCGCCATGGATGGCTGGTGGAATTTCAACAAACCACCCTGCGGTGCCGGTGCTGGCGCCGACGTCTCCCAATGACGTGACGGCTCAGCCGGTACAAAATGTTTTACAAAAAGCTCTTCCCCCCGCTCCCCCCCAACCACAAATCCATGAGCAGAGCAAAACTAATGGAAAGGCTGCGAGCAAAGGCGTTGCCATCGGAAAATCGCTTTTGAAAACTACCGCAAAAGTCGCGCTTGCAACTGTTATGCCTCCGGGTATGTTTCTGCGTTTCGAGAATTATTATCTCAAAATACGCGCTGATGTCTCGTCACAGGTATTGCCAACATGGCGGTCAATGCGACTGCAGCCGGGATTGAAACTGCCATAAAGGCAAGTAAGAAGCCCAAGGCACCCGAAGTTCAGCAACCGGGCCCGGTCGGTGCAGGTCAAAATACAACAATGTATCCGGCAGACCCGTATCAGTTTTACCAGCAAACCCAGCAGTTTGCCAATTCTCAGCCACAACAACAACCGTTTGGAATGGTAGCGCCAGTGCAACGGACAACAGTTGTTCCTCAAACCCAAATGCCACCTCAAAGACGGTCTTCGACTCTTTTCAACAGTATTGCAGGTGCTGCGACCCGAGCAGTGGTGTCAAGTACCATGGATGCTGCGTTAAACAATACGACAGAACCGAGTTCAAACATTCTGTCCTTTATGATGGGCGACGAATGATTATTGGAATGAGTATCAGAAGTAATATCAAGTTGTTTAGTATCACAGGATAATCCCTTGAGCCGAAACTTAAAGCTACCCAATTGAATGAGGTCCAGAAGACTTCTATTTTCAAGAGCTGATTGCGGTGCATTCTTCGGAAAAAGATAAAGCCTTCATTGGGCAATTGATGTACTCTGGTCCTCTCCCTGACAGTGAAACTGCCCGACTTGAGTGTTCGTTCTGCTTTTTAGATGAGAAAGAATCCAGATAAGCGACCTCTTCCATTTGGTTGGACTGAGCATTTTGATTCTCAGTGCGTTTGTCGATAATCTTTCAATTCAGTTACTAAACGATTCACCTTTTTCTCAGGCGCGAACTATGGTGAGTTTTCAGATCTTTTTTGTTAATGCACGCAATCTGACGACTGAAAAGGTACTACATTGACCTCTACAAAACCAGCCCCTGTGTGACTTTTGTACACCCTTGCGATGGGGCATCGAATGGTGCATCGAATGGTGCACAGCAAGCGACGCCTTTACCTATGACCAAGTCAACGAGCTCATCTAGTTCTAAAACGTCTCTGCAAAGAGTGCAAACTCGACTGGGTATTCGCCCTGCTGGGTCGAGAGACCCAATTGGAATAGGCTCATCTAGAGGTCAACGACTAACAGACGCCCAACACCTCTATAGCAGCTCGTTAAAACAGGAACCGAAAGTCGCTGTATCTCCAACACTTTCACGCCGACCATCACTTTCAAGTATTTATGCAGACTCTGCCAGTTCCATATCCGAGGAAGCAATAGCGGCAGATCGACCTTCAATGCCCCCCGCCGTTCATCCAAATTCTTCTGCACAAAATTCACAATCATATACCCAACGAGTGACCATAAACTCAACCACAACAAGCGGCCCATCTCTACCCCCTATCCATTCTCCTCGCTCTTCGCATGACCATAAGAAAGTTTTCGATTACACGCGATTATCCTGCGAAGCACGCAATGTGACTAGCGACGCACCATTCCCAGGACCGGGTCAGTCCCAATCTTTTGCACCATTGCCACCAACAAGTTCGCCATACGGTCATATCTTGCCTTTAAATATAGTCCGACGGTCAACTACTCACAGATACAACTTCTCGGCTGACTCAAAAGGAAGATGGAACGGTTCTGATCAGATTTCTTCGGATGTTCACGCATTGTATCCGAGTCAAGCTCTCTTTCATTCAAAGGGTCTCCGGCCTTCTCGACCTCCTTCGAATGTCTCCCGTCAACCATCCGTCCGCCATTCTAGTAATAACAACAATGTTACTACCGCCGCACCGGGAAACCAGGAACGTCGAACAGCTAACCAGCTTCCTTCCAGCAACCAAAAATTTCCAATCATTTTGAACCCGCCAATCATGACGACTGGAGACAAAGATCCGAGCCCGACGAGTATGGTCGGTGCTCCGAATGGACGCTCTTTAGCATCTGCCAACAGCGCTACTGGAGACAACTTATTTGGCGTCCCAGCCCCATCCCAGCCTGTGGCGTCCACCCAAACGATCGTACCAGAAATTCAATCAACTAGTGACTTTAATAACAATACCCAATACCAGGACTTGTCCTGGGCTTTTCAGACCCAGGCGAACCTAACGAGGAGACAGACGATCGCATCTTTCCCCATCGCTGAGCAGCAGCCTTTGCGACCACTCAGGGCAGTTCCGGCCAACATGAATATGCAACTGCAAGCTAGTCGGAATGCAGAACTTGACGAAGGTTCTGAGAAAGGGAGAAGTCGCTACCGCAAAAGTTTTAAGCGAAGCAGGCTATCGTTGTTCGGACAGCGGACGAAGGAGGTTTCTTAAGCAAAATTCCAGACTCGTTTTTTCTTTTCGTTGTTTTTACCAAGAGACATTAACCCTATGTATTCTGGACTTTCTGATACTATATCCCTGACTTGTCTACAGTTGATAGGTGTGAATTTGAAATCCCAAGCAACCAGTTGTTACATTTACACTCGACTGGGTAATGATTAATGACTGGTGGTTACCAGGCAAGTTCAAGCATTGGATATTCTCTGTAGCAAATGTCAAGTTCATCAGAGAAAATTGGATTGTAGCCGAATTGAACCATAAGAGCAGGAGAGGCTGTGGAAGATGCGATATCTAATTAATTTGCTATACAAAAATGGTGTAAGGATACAGACATGATTATATAAAATAAGAAATGAGTCGTAAGAGCCAAACGAACCGTGTGACCCAATGTTATTGCTTGACCTTGAAAGATTCTCCACATCCACATACATCCTTGATATTAGGATTCTTGAAGACAAACTTGGAACTATTATATAGGATTGTCGGACAATTCTAGTATGACAAAAGAACGCACACACCTTAGTGAATCCTCGTTCCAATCCATCTCACTGCCAATAATCGAGAAAAGTGCCTTGGAGTCTATCAGCACTCGCACCCCATCCTGTGTCACCACCTCGTCGAATTGTCCAGGTTTGTCTACATAATCGAGATGATACGAAAGTCCGGCACAACCTTTGTTCCGGACGCCAATGCGGATGAGTTGGGGTGTTGGGCCTCCCAGAAGAGCACGGAGTCGAGTTGTGGCAGCTGGTGTCTATTGTAAATAAAATAAATAAAATATCCAAAGAGCAAAATGCTACATAGAAAACAAAGAACGCACCAATGTTAACGCGGCTCTTGTGGATCGGATCTTTGGTCGAGGCCTCTCTGCTTTCGGTACGCGTGGTGGTGGCGCAGCGGTCTGTGGTGCAGCTGCGTCAGCAGATATTGAGGAGGATGGAATTTGCTCAGAAGGAATGGTCAATGGAGGTTGGTCGGGTAGTCGCGGAGAAGATGAGCTGGGGTTGGAGTGATGGTTGCGGTAAGCGGACCTCATAGCTCTCCGGGTTATGGTCGTCGATGAGAGACGTGGTATTCTATGGGTGGCAAAAGAAAGTGCCATGGTCGTTGTGTGGAAATTGATTCATCTCCCCTGATTAGCGACAACAAGACTGTTGCTCAGATGTTGTCGTTTGTTTACCCAAAGTCCAATTGTCCAATCACAAGACGTGGATATCTACAAGGCAGTTATCTACGGTATACCAACTACAACTTATGTTTCTTGCACATAGTTGCCTGAAATAACCCTTAGGTCGAGCTGCTCGGTTAGAGATGCCACTGAAGACTGACCTGGAAAGACCCCTTGAATCCCATCAAGTTTACCTGTCCACCAATCTTCCGTACTATCCGTTCTTTGCACCAGCTCAAATTTATCTCCTGCATTAAAGGACAAATCACCTTCTGCCTATTTATAAACTATGAGCTCAAGCATCACAATTTTTTCACAGATGTACTAACCTGCGCAGCAAAATCGTACAGGGCAACCACATATTTGAGTCGTGGTGCAGGTGGTTTAGGTTTAGGTTTCAATGGCGGTGGAGGTGGAGGCGGTCGTTTTGATGCGACTGTTGTCGAAATAGGGGATGAATTGCTCGGAGAAGCAGAATACGGCGGAGGAGGAGCTAATTGCTGGTTCAAGGAAGGTGGTGGTGGCGGCGCTTTTTTATACGCAGCAGCACTTGTCGCGGATCTTGAAGGGGGAGGTGCTGGTTTCAAGCTCGCTGACACTGACCTTGCAGTGCTTGTCGTATTCGAACGGCTAAGACTGCCTCCACTACTTTGGGATCGAGCTGCTTGTACCATTCTCGCTGCACAAAGTCAGGTATAAACAGACTCGGGGTACGAATGCACGTACAAACTGATATAATTCGTTTGATAATGCCTAGATCTTCAATTTTAGCCCAAGCATCTGTTCTCTTCTCCTCGTAGTCATGGGCAATCTGCGCTCCTGTTTCAGTGGAGATATCCCATTTATTTTCCTCTGCAAAGCTATTCAGCTTTTCCAACAGTAAATAATAGACATTGAGCCTTTCATATTATCACGTTTCGGTCAATCGTCGCGGAAAACAAAAATTACTCACTGCATGTAATAAAATGAATTGAATAAGGGGTCAATGTAATGCGTGGCGAGTGTCATGAATCGCGGAAGATCTTGCTTCAGAGAAGTGTTGATATAATCATACTCGTTCGTAGCGAGTTCAAAGTCTTGTTCAAGCTGTCAAAGAAATTAGGCAAGGAAACCTCAAAGGTTACAAAGGTTCTGACGCGCCTTGAACAGATTCTTCTCATCACTCAAAGATTTGTCCTTCTTGTCGCGCAGTTTAGATAGCGATTTGTTGTACCGATCATAGTCAGTGAGCTAGGAACATGATGCAAAAGCCAAATCAACTCACGCAGGAAACTCAAATGGTCACAATGCGTACCTTATGATCCCTTTTCGTGATAGTCTTCCTTATGGTCTTCGTGACTGATTGTAGTTCTTTTGCAGGACCCAATATCCTTGATTGGATCAGTTCCAGCTCTGGGACAATCACTTCCTTTATTTCCAACATCGCCTGCTCATACTTGCTGACGCTTCGGACGGTGTGGCCCGCGTTGGGATGTTTTCCAATGAGATCATATTCGCTTGCGATAGGCGATAGGATGACTGCCAGATGATTTGCAGAGCCAGCACTGGCATCGAAGTAGGCTAAATTCCATTTCACAGCCGAAAGCGAAGGTCAACAGTGGTATTTTATAAGAGAGAAAGAGGTATGATAAGCAATAAAATCAAAGCTGCATAACGGGAGATTACACACAGACGACAGCCTCGCAAAATGCTTTGGTATCCTTAATGAGTTTATCAGCACCTTGCTCCAGTTGCGTAAAGCGGCGATGGTATTCGTCGAACTCTGTATCGTTCGACTCTAGAAAAAAAAATTAAATGAACAGAATCCCAAAAATGAACACGAAAGCCCAAAAAAATTAATACTATCAGCCCGAGCAGAGAGAAGATTAGATTTCTCACTTTTGGACATCCCGATTTTGCTGGTAACAGCGAATGGAGTTCTTTTTAAAAAGTCATCAGCATATTTCACAACGCCAAACCGTATTCACCCCACCGCGCAAGAGCTTTACCGATACCCTTCATGGTTGTAGAGATCTGAGGTTCGCAGTCAGTGATATGTCCAAAGCGCAGCGGTCTTCCTTTCTCGGCGACAGTTATTTGCACAGCTTTTTAGCACGTGCTCTTCAGTAAATTGATTCGGAAGCAATACGATGACTCCACTGCTGCACCTCCAAGAACTTACTCTCACAGGGCAAGATACAATAAAATGCCTCAGCTCAACCAGCCATCTAATCAGATCAAGTAAATTTCACATTCCTTGGCTGTTCAAAATCATGATTGACTTATCTGCTTTAGATTAACAAATGTATCTATTGTTCGTCTGAAGAAAGGCGGCAAACGGTTTGAGGTATACTTCACAGCTTTATAGTACTGTAACACACTGATCACTAGTATTCACGCCCAGATCGCCTGTTACAAGAACAAAGTACAAGAATGGAGAACTGGAGTGTAAGGAGATCTGTACATTTCGACTTGTCGAATTCTGTTCACATTGTTTTCAGTGAGACAAACTTGGATGAAGTTCTACAAGTCAGCAACGTCTTTGTAAATGTGTCGAAGGGCGAAGTGGCAAAGACCAATGATCTCCAAAAAGCATTTGGTAAAACCAACGTCGAAGAGATCGTCAAAGAAGTACGTAGCATACTTTTTATATTCTTAGGTTAAGCTCAGCACAAATACGAATAGATTCTCAAGAAAGGAGAAGTTCAAGTAAACGAAAAAGAACGTGAACACGATCTCTCCTCACTGCGCAAGGAAATCGCCACACTGGTTGCCGAAAAATGTGTTGATCCAGCCACTCAACATCCATATCCTGTTGGTATGATCGAAAAAGCCATGAACGAAGCGGGCTATAGTGTCAAGCAAAATAAGAACGCGAAGAGCCAAGTATCTGAATGTATCAAGGTCTTGCAAACAGAATCAACGCTACCCATTCAAAGGGCGAGAATGAGAGTCAAGGTGTCGGTACCTGTTGAGGACAGGGAGAGGCTAAAGGATAAGATTCTGGAGGGGGCAGAAAAGGTTGAAGTTGACGAGAAGAGCCAGAATGAATGGGAGGTGGTGCGTAGACTCGATTGTAGTTTCATTTCCGTATCGTCTCATCACTCTGCGTCAGACGATACTCATCGACCCAGGTCAGTTCCGCGTCATCAACGAACTCCTGCAAAAAGAATGCAAAGGTCGGGGACGTTTAGAGACTCTGACGTTCACAGCGACCGCTGGCACGTCATAAATAATTCCTTTCTCTTCCTTCCAGCTTTCGTTCATAGATGACCTTGGAAACTCGCTAGAAAATTACAAATTAACGTCCCTCAGAATCAAAGGTCTCATAACACGACCCCAATTTTCATCCCAATAAGTCCATATCCATGTTTCCTCTAATTCTACCCCATGAGATTTTGGCAAATGCGGGTTGGAGGTGACTGAGGGATGACCAGACGCACTTGCTAAAGAAGATGCGAGTTCAGCTAGGCGTGGTGCGTTGGGAAATGACAACAAGAGATCCTGGTGGTAGAGTTAATTTACACTCCAAGTTAAATGGAATGCGACATACTTCCAACTGTGTTGACAATTGAGCGGCATTCTGGAATGTCAAGCCATTCTTGTTATGCTTGACAAGCTCGTGAAGGCTGTGGAATTATCATTAGAAAACGGAGAGTAGAAACACTCTGACGCTCACCATGCAAAATCGAGTGCACATACCGGCAAGCCGCATCCGAACATGTCCACGACCTTCATAGGCAGGTCCAGAGCTGATGAACTAGAATGCAGACAAACTCCAAGGTCAGCTGAACCTACGTTTCAGAGTTACTGAGACTCGGGGACTATGGTTGGGAATAGTAATGTATACCTAGCAGCACTGGATAATCTTCCGCTTCCAACCAAAGACTGATACATCGAACCCACTTCCATCCCTTTTGTAACTTTTCAACTTCCTTCATATATTTGTCCTTCAATGGCCCTTTGCCAGTGACAATCACCAAAAGCTTTGGCAGCTTTCCTTCTGTCGACGAAGGATTTTGTGAACTTTGCCCAGAAACTTCGTCCGCGCGTATTTCATATCTCTGTAATGCCTCAAGCAAGATACTGAAATCCTCGTCCGGCGTCCAAGAAGTGCTGGACACGACTAGTGCAGGCCGATCTGGTCGAAGACTAGGCATGCGAATTTCTGTGTAGGTTGGAATATCTTCGGTAGGTGGTGTCCCTATCGATGAAGATCCGTGAACACTAGGAAGGGACGTGGATGTTGTCGGCGAGGAAGCAGATCTAGTGTGAGTAAAGAATGTGGAATACGGAGGTGAAGTCTTGGGCAGGAAATCACGTAAGGCTTTTTGGGAGACTATAGATGGTTGTAATTTTTGGAATAACTTGAGAAACAGCAGTTATTAAAAGGAGGTGATTTTTCCCGAAAAAAAAGGACCTACTTCGTGTATTTCCTGATTCGAAGAGCGGTGAAAGTGTCTTGGAGGCCGGTCATACAAGACAGCGTGTTTACCTCTTTGAAGATATATTATAACCAATCCAAGTCGTAAGTGAAATCGGCCTACTGCAGGTCCCACTCTTTTATGAGGAAATCACGCATAGCTTGAGTAACGAACAGGTGCGCGTATGCTTGGTAACCGAAGGTGGCTTCAAACCTGCCGATGGCCACATTTTGAGCAGAGGAAAACCAAAAAGAAGGCAAAAGACACTACCATCTGGCAATGTGTACAAGTAAATGGTTCTGTCCCAGTTTCAGAGCAAGAATGCTGTATCCCAGGTTGTGCCAATCAATGATGACTTTGCTGCCCCGAATCCTCCCAACGAGTTGGACCAACGCGAGTGTAGGAATACTTGGCGGATTCTTTCACAGGTTGAGTTCAAGACAGTAGTAAAGAAATTGAATCACAAACTTGGACGATGATAAATTCCGGCGGAATTTCGATCCATAGGAGAAGCCATAAGAGGACGTTTATTACTTGATGAACGATTTTTATAGGTGCCAAAAGTATGAAAGGTAGAATGCGAATGATTTTTGGGAGTTCGGGTATATATCTTATCCTTACTCTTGGAAGGCGTTCGAGAGATGGGATAGGTTTCGAACCTACAGAAGAGGATAAGCAAATAAACGCAGTGCATTCGGAACTGTTTATATACCCCCGTATCCGATAAGGTCAGTCAAAAATCCGTTTTCCGCAAAGCTTTGTGCATGATACATCATCCTTGGACTGCGACCAATATCCCCCAGGACAAGAATTGCCACGGAACGAAGTGAGTGTTCACTCCGAGGTCGAAATGTTTTCCACGTAACATATGAAGCAGAAATCAACGACAACAAAAGAAATGTTTGTACAGCCAGCAATGGAATATCCGTTGATTCCAACATTTTTGTAGCCTTGGCTTCGCAGTTCGCTGATTTCGTAGTAAAATCACGTGATTGGAATCCGCTGCATTTCCATCCGCAAACTACGATGACCACGTCCTGTTCACTCCGATTCCTCACAAGAACAATGTTCAAACCTTCTTATGCTCGGGCTCTAACCTATAAATCGTCCTTTCACAGGGCCTTGCCAAATTTTAGACGGCCCTTCGTTAGTCGTTCTGCACTTGGTAGAAAGCAGCTTTTTTCTGTGCCTCTATATTCAAGTTGAGTAGTGCCTTCATCCTTTCTTACAAGGTGCTCATTCAAAGAAAGGGCGTTCCATGTTTATACAGACTGAAACAACTCCCAATGACGACTCTCTCAAATTCATTCCCGGCATGCCAGTTATGGGCGAAGGCGGATCGGCCGAATTCCTTGATACTCGCTCTTCTCTAGCTTCACCACTGGCTATTAGACTCATGGGTATACAGGGCGTGTCTACCGTCTTCTATGGTCCCGATTTTATAACTGTGTCAAAGGATTCCGAGAACCCTTGGCCTATAGTTAAACCGGAGATATATTCCATACTGATGGAACACTTCTCTTCGGGACAACCTTTATTTCGCAGCGCAGAAGATCGCGAACAAGCTGGGCCACAAGACACGCGAATTCTCGATACGGATTCGGAGACAGTCGCAATGATCAAGGAATTGCTGGAGACGAGAGTTCGGCCTGCTATCATGGAAGATGGCGGGGACATTGAGTATCGCGAGTTCGATGAGCCAAGTGGTCTGGTAAAAGTGAAACTTAAAGGTAGTTGCCGAGGCTGTGATTCCAGCACGGTCACACTGAAGACGGGAATTGAGCGGATGCTCATGCATTATATTCCGGAGGTTAGGGGCGTGGAGCAGGTAAACCGTTGGCTTTTTTCGTTTCCGAATAGCGGAAATCACACATTTTCTGTAGATATTGGACCCAGAGGAAGAAATAGCCCTCAATGAATTCACCAAGTTAGAACGTCAGTTGTCTCTGGACAAATCAAAGGCTTCGAGGTAATGAATTGGTATCATACGAGAAACACTTTCTAATTATTAGCCAGCATGGCACGATACATGTCAGTGTAGAGTAGTAGAATATATCTGCATTGAAATTTGTGACAATCGGATTGATCATTCATTGAGACTTTTATGCGAACGCCGCATTTCAAGACGTCACACGGTAGGATCTTTAAATTATTACACAGCCGCTCTTGTCATACCGAAGTCCCTTTCTGCCCCGTAGCGATGGTGCAAATTTTCTTCATCTCTAAATTATGATTGACTGACCGACATATTGTCTGCTTAGGTCTACGTGAACAGCAAGAAATTTGCCTGGTACTTGAAATTTATTTCTTTGTCTAGGACGACGATGAATGACCTATACTTTATAGTGAATCTTGCATCAAAGGACACAGATCTTCGTCCTGCCATCACACAGACCGACCCCTTTTTGAGATCAAGAAAAAGGGAAGACCTGTATCACAATGTGAGAAGTGTCGGGAGCTCCGTCAGTCGAAAAAACTGCACTCCAAGTGCACTTGCAGTCATGCTGCCGAGGCGAAGGAGGCTACTCAACCCCTTGTTCCTTCTTCTTTGTCGAAGAGTGAGCCCCTTCATCTGATAGCTGCGATTGGATAGTAACATAGTAAACCTTACAAGCGAGGAGATTTATCCCTATCGTGCCTGCGCTGCCGAATGGATTAAAGGATGCGTTCACCCAGTCGTCTACTTCACCACCAGCTGATGAGCGTCAAAGAGGTCGGTACTTTCATATTTCCTTAAGGTTTTTTTCTCAAACTATTCGATTAGTTGACACATTGCTGAATCCCTGTACTTGCAAAAGCTTGTGGAAATGCAAATGCAGAGCGAGGTCTACCGAAAAGTCCCTTTCGCAGCAACCTGCCGCATGTTCGGGTCTATTGACGCTTGCAAGCGCCGCTGCTGCGTTGGAATGTTGCTCAAAGTCATCAAGCAACCCGACTCAAACATCTTCCACTGCTTCTGTGAAACGTCCAGCTCGCCCTCGCTCATTGAAAAATTCAAGTTCGACATCTTCCAAAAGGTCACGACAAGAGAAGCGTTCGTGTGTTTCAGCACACTCTCATAACTTACAACTGCCTCCCCTTCTCTATACATCATCTTCAACTTCGACATCCCAGGATCTCTCTCTAGCAGCAATGCCCGATTTTGGTTTCATGCCCCCTATCGACCAAATCGCCTCTCTCGCTGGTTCTGGCTGCACATGCGGCGTTCAATGCGCTTGTCCGAGCTGCGCGGAGCATAACCAAAACGGTTGCACTGATACTGGGAAAAGAAACTGTGCGGACGGGTGTGGGACCTGCATTGACCCTAGCCTGCAGTTTTCTTTGCCGTCAAACGCGGGTGCAGGGTCGTCGACGTTCCCCTCTTTATCACAGTCAAGCACCAGCAACCACCTTGGGGATAAAGAAAGCTTCTTGGATCGATTCTTTGCCTGCGCGGCAGCTCTTCCTCCACCCCCGGAGCGTCGCAAGACTTTAGTTCACCTCGACCCAATGAATACAACCGTTTATTCCAACAAGTTCGGGCCTCCTATAAACCTTCCGAAACTGGATTGTTGCGATGGACGATGCACTTGCCCGGGTGATCAGTGTTCATGTACGTCTTCGTGTCTGGGATGTGGCATCGACAAAGGAGAAGGAATGCACACGATAATAACGCAACCGCAAGAAATGGCGCCTGTAGCATAGTTGAAAGGGGCCGTGCTACGGGTGTTCTTTTTCCCTTTGGCTTTTTTTTGGGCTTACTTAATGTCTACTAGTAATGGGTTTTTTTATACGATTAAGGTACATTATTACACCTCGTCTCATGTTCGTTACTTTGTTGCCTAAAATGAAATGGTTCCTTAGCGAAGTATTCCTCTTATCCGACAATGTTGACAGTTTCGAATAGTAAAATGGGACACAGATATTATACACTGAATTCAGAGAATGAAGCTTCGTGGTTTCAACTAGTGGCAAGAAACTACTCACGTATCATCTAAAAAGAAATTACGACTCGTGAATCTTGTTGAAGGATTGACGTTACAAACATACATACCATCATAGTGGAATAGTGTCTTTGACCAAACGTTAACTACGTTTGTAAATATATACGAGGAGGTTTACTCACCTTCTTCGGATTATCTGGTGCACTTCGAACATAGCGATCGTTGTCGGAAGGCCTGATGTGGACAGTCAAAACGAAATTCGTGAAGAAAAAAATGATCAAGTACTCACCGTTCCTTCTTCTGCAGCAGTACGAGCTAGACATCAGAAGCTGAACAAATACGATCAGAATTGGTACTTGCCTTGCAGGATGCCAGCATGCTTTGTATAGTCACACACACGGCGACGACGCTGAGTACAGGAGACCATTCACTTCCAAGGATAGACGCACAGATCTTGATATAGTCGAAAAGATTTAGATACCGCCGATCATGGAAATAGAATCATATCTTACATGTCCGTTCGAGTACACATGCTAATGATCAGATTATGAGTGATAGTCAAAGACGAAGGAAAGTGATGACATACTGGATGAATAGGCGCGTGTCTTCCGTCCGTCACAACAAATTGAACAGCCGGTGCAGATATTGGGTATTGAGGATCGAATCGGAACATGAGTGTATATTTTTCACCCTGACATGCGTTAGAAATCGAGAGATCGTAAACAAGCCAGGGTGTTTGTATTACCATGTAGATAGATTCGCCCATGACTTCTATCGTGAATAACCACTTTGTAAAATCATTGGCTTCCAAGAGATTTATACCTAAAGCAAGAACGTTAGCAACGTTTGTTGGATATAAATTACAGGGCGCCTAGAATGCCAGATTCTATACAGTAGAGAGAGAGAGAGGCACGCACCAACTGGGCATCCCTCTAAGTGAATCTCAGTAAGTTCCTTTGATAATCTCTTAGTGGAAATCGATGCCATGATAAAGGCACTATCCGGATAAGCAACCCCAGTGGAAGAAATAAAAACCCAAAATATAAAATCTGATTGTGATGTTGAAGAGAGGAGCTCAAGGCTTGTATAGCCACTACTCCGTTACAGATTACACTTCGGGGGTTCCACTATTTAACCTCCATTTATTTTTGATTCTGCTTGTTAAATAGAAATTTTATGTAGAAA
>QDKV01005009.1_pt1 | contig 21969 bp, 28 predicted proteins | sample 1861101 | NCBI WGS metagenome assembly QDKV01 (sample SAMN04275158, study PRJNA302643) | Fungus metagenome, whole genome shotgun sequencing project. | isolation source: fruitbody | host: Mallocybe terrigena | place: Sweden | collected 2013 | reverse complement strand
TATGGAATCGGAGTGAGAGAAATAGCGTACGTGGGGTGGCCGAGCCCTTGTGCTATTCACGGGCATTTCAAACCCCCCATGGCCCTCTGATGTGTCATTGTCAACCGCGTTTTCCCTTTCTACTGTGGCACTCGAAGGACTTGGAGTCTGCACATGTGAATATTCGCGCTGGACATTACTGGTGCCCTCGCCAGCGGGCAAGCGTCTCTCAAAGTCGTCAAGGATCATCGCGTGGGCGTTCTCGAATGCTGTTCTTTCTTCGACTTCCTGACGCAACTGGCGACACGCCTCAGCTATCGTTGTTGCAGCGTTTTCTTTTTCGACTCTCAGATGCTTCTCCGCCTCTGCTGCTCGCCCTTCCGCCTGTTGAGCGACCTGCTCTGCATTCTCCGCACGCTTCTTGCAGTCATAGAGTTGGGCTTGAATCTCCTTCATTACTTCGCTTTGCCAAGCAACCTAGTGTTTATCCGTTGGAAGTCGATAATCGGAGATCAATAAAAACTTACATGTTTCTTCATGAGCGCAAATTCTTCCGCTTGCCGCGGATCCTCTTGCGCCACCACTCGCACTTTCTCCACCGCTGCCACCTTCTCCACGGGTGGAGATTTCGACCGCCGGCGTCTGGAAGGTGATCCAGGAGGTAGGGGTGATTTTGACTGCCGATGTCTGGGAGGTGATCCAGGTGGTTGGCGATTGCGCTTTGCAACGACAAGTGACATGTCCTGTGGTGCAGGATTTATGACTCGCTGCGAGGGATAGCTTACGGTTGAAATCGGCGACATATGAGAGAGGGTGTCATTGTCTGCTCGCCGAACGATCGCGTTTGTCGCGGGAACCACTGATAGCGAGAGCCTGGTACACTCAAGAAGAGGGTTTTGATTCACCCGTTCACTGTGAATGCCACTAGGAAGCGCCTTGTAACATAATCAGTCAGTGAAAGCATTAAACCGGTTGGACAAACTTTATCCACATCTCCCATCTCAATATCTATACCAGCGTTTGACTTTCCGTTTGGACGAGGCCAGCCAAACTGAAACATTTGTAACTACTAGGCAAAGACATGATTTGATTTTGTCTTTTATCCCTTGTCTTCATTGTTTGTGCGCTTTCTCCATTTCTCGCCAACAGCAACTTTTCCATTTCATTTCGGATCGATTGCTTGACGTTTTACTTTGTCTTTTCTTGTAGTCTTGTAGCTTTGAGTGACATTTGACAGGATGCAGTCGCGGACACGCTTTTTGTTGGAAGCCTTCCAAGCCCGGATGCTCCAAAATCGTCACGATATCCTATACCCACACTCCTATCTTTCCAGGTTCGAAGGTGAATTCAATTCATGATCAGGGTAAAACTCGCTTATTATATTAATGATCCTTCAGACATCTTAGGATGAAAAAATGCGACATTGATATTTTCGATGGTGTCTAGATAATCTACTTCGTCGTGGATCTGAGATTTCAATAGATTTTTGTGTAGTTCAAATATAAATATAGCTTGAGGATGTTTTTTGTTCCCAATTGTGATTTCCCAATCATCCGGCACACGCTTAATTCCTCGTCACAACGCTTAATTATTTATTTACATATTGGTAGAACAATAACTGTGGAAGCACTTAAAACCCTAAAACGAAAGGAAACAATGCATTCGAAATACTACAAGCAATGACCTCTGCGATGGACACCTTGGCTACCTTCTGGTCTGGATCAGAGCATGCCCCCCAGTACCGGTTGGCTGCGTCACTTGACGGACACAGGGCACCTGTAAACACCCTAGCATTTAATACAGGCTCCACCCTGTTGGCTAGTGGAGGTTCGTGACGTCCTAGCCTTGTATACATCACTAACCGTATAAATACTATTAGGAGACGACGAAGAAGTTAGAGTATGGGATTTGAAGACATACCAACACTTCCAAACGCTTAGCAATAGTCATCGGTGGGGACAAATCACCACTGTCAAATTTATCGGCCGAGATGAAACACATACTGGAACGGAGTGGCTTTGCTTCGGAACTGGTCGTGGACAGTTTCTGGTGTATCATCGCAGTCGCAAGTCGGTAAGTAGATGAGCATGCCCACTGTGTTCATGTCTGATATCATACAGTCGGAATTCACGGAGCACATCCACCAAGATGTCTTTGGGCCTGGAGATAGCGTTGAGAGTTTTGCCTTCGATTCATCAGAACAACGATTCGCCTTTACAAGTCATTATGGACAGTTGAAAGTCGTTCGAATTGAGAATGCCAGGCTTACTCGACTGTGGGACCATGTATTCCTCGAAGTAATCCCCCGAGCCGTCTCATTCGGTGACCGAGGAGCTTCGGTTGTCATATATGTGATGGAAACCGGGATAATGTAAGTGGATTCACTGCATTCATTGATAGTATTTGAATTAGTATTTGAATAAAAATCGTAGTTGTTGCAGAGATGCTGAAACAGCGACCGAGAAGTACAGTCGTCCACTCAAATCAGCTATGTGAGTTGTCCCCTCCCTTCCCACTTATCTCCTGAATGCTTCTCGCTTCTCAGCGGGAGCGTTGATGTTTGCGCTTCGACTGGAAACCTCCTCATCGATAATATGAGTAGCGGGTTCGACCTCTACCCCGCGAATCGCACCACACCGACAAAAACATTCAAAGTCGATACACATCGAAGGTTTGTGAAAGGTGGTGTATTCGCTGAAATGGGGCGAGCGGTCGTCTGCGGAAGCGACCACGGAAAAGTATATGTCTTTGAAATTGATGACGGAAAGCCATGCCAAATCTTGAAACACGGGAGTGCTGAACAGATGATACAAGCTGTGGAGGTAAGAGAGAGGGCCTTTGAAGGATTACAAAATGTTTACTAACAACGCCCTAGGCAACATCCACTCAGAGTGAACACATCATTGTGTCAGGTGCCTCCACTGGCAAATACAATATTCAGGTCTGGAAGAAAGCCGTAGCAAAACAGGTAAATCTTCGACATTATCACATCATAAAGATTTATCTGACCGACAATTTCAACGACAGGCCCAAGCGGAACATGGACGTTCACATCAGTTTAACTTCCAGCTCCTGGTTAACATTGCGCTCTTGTTGCTTGTCGCAACTGTGACTTCGGATAAGTGGCTTCCAACTATAGAGAAAGTAAGCCTCGCTTAGATCGTTTCATTGAAATTGTGGTGCTTACGGATGCCAGCAATACAAGATGTTGACCTTGCGCATCTCTAACAGCAATCCAAGTTATGTTGAAGCGATCCCTAAATACACGTCACGATATGAGAAGCAGGACCCCCCAGTGGATCTGATGGAGGTATTCCAATCGTTGGACGATGATACGGTGCGTAGGGTATTCAAAATGGGGGCGTTGTCGGAGCGCGAGTTGAGAGATATCGCAAAGAATTCCAAGGGACAAAAACGCATTCAACCTCCCGTGTCACCATCCCCACCGCAACTCAATCTAGACCCAGAAGCATCCACTCCTGTTCTCCCGTCATGTGAAGCAGGTAGAGATTCTTGGATGTGTAAAGCCAGTGCAGAGGTTGACTAGAGGCTGTTTTTTTTTAAATTGCGATACCCATTGTGTTACATGGACTTGCATAGTTGTGCTCAATATTCTCGCCGGTCGAAGATATCGGACTTTGTAAATGAGCCATCTAAAAGATCTAATTTCGCTAGCTGTCCCAGTTAAGATCGCACTATTTAACACACATTCTAACTTCACTGGAGAAATAAGGAATTGGTCAAAAGGTTGAACAAAGCGGACAAAGTGATGACTTCGCTGGACGACGATATTTAATATAGACGCCAACTGCATATTGTCGTAGTTATGTTACCTAGTGTGTGTGATAGCATTAATATTCGAATATCAGGCTTCGTTTGCACGTCGCAGATGGATGGCTAATCGAGAAAAGTCGTTGGGGGCGCCCCCAGAGCGCATATGTGCATACCTCAGGAGACCCAAGGAATGCATGAAGACGCTCGGCTCGGAAATATGGAGACGATGTTTGACGCAAGGATTCCGTTCTTTGTGCATTGGGAGACCCAATACATAGGGTCGTGGAAGAGCCGTCTTGTATCAGGAGGCACAGGCCAGCAAAACAGGGACTTTCAATGTTTTTTTGTATCCAATATTGAACGGAGATTTAAATAAAAATCGTGTTACCCAAATCACGAAGACATCGTCACACTCAGTTCATCGTCACACTCTGTTCTCCCTCTTGTAGAACTCACTCTAGTATTGGGTTTCCCAATACTCTACACCTGTACATTGCCTCTTACGAGCGAATCAATCCTTAGCCTCCTGTGTTGGGTCCCCACACACGAGGTTTCAGCCCCATCTCCTCTAGTATTGGGTTTCCCAATACTCTACACCTCTACATTGCCTCTTACGAGCAAATCAACCCTTAGCCTCCTGTGTTGGGTCCCCACACACGAGGTTTCAGCCCCATCTCTGTGTCCACATTGTCATGTCAGTGACCTCCGCGAACTTTGCCGCGACGAATCGCATATCGTCCGGCCCAATCGATCATACTCGTGGCAGAGCATCGATTGTCGACGGCTGTATCGTTTATTCCCCAAACTGTGGTCGTACTGTTAAAATGCCACCGATGTTACCCGATATCGAATTTTTGTTGAACACCGGGCAACGTATCGAGTGTTTACACCGACCTCTTTGGTGGTCGCAGGAAACCACTTTCCTTGCTTTCCTCCCCATTGATCCAGAATTTACTGGAGTACCTTTCGAGGAGTTCAACGACCCCGAGTTGCACAAGGATTCTACAGGATATTTCATGCGAGGCGATACTTCCGTCCAGTGGACGCAGACCGAGTCATTGCTCAAAGCCCTGATACAGTCCTTCACTGACACATACGGACTTCCTAAAATCTATACTTGGAAATTATTCAGCCCAATGTTACCCCACGGGGTCTATCGACATCCTCGCCTGTTCCATTTTTTTTTAAAGTATGTTAAAGGTTGGCTCTCTCTCTATATGGCGATACTCGCGTATGTCGTGGCGGTCGTTCAAGAGATCGACAAAGAAGGTCCTGGCGATGATACATTGCCGACATGGTTCGTTAAAATGGATCAATATGATGAAATACTGCTGTCTGGCTTGCGTTCTTACACTGCGTACACATACTCTGTGGAGCGCGTTGGAATCTTCCTCGAAATTGTTAAACCGCCCATGCACCAAGTGTCAATTGATTTCCTCATCAAATACTGTGTCCCTGTTTGGTATCGCTGGGGTCCTGAAGAAATTTCGAAAGCAAAACACGATCCTTCTCTTGGTCGTCTTGCCCCCCCTCCTGACCAACTCCAACGGGCCGTCGAATTTTTGACCAAAGATCCGTCCCCCCAGCCCAAGGATACAGATCGTCCCTGGGTTGCATTTTTCGAAGAACGTCAGAAGAATCTGCAGTTCCTGACCCGCTCGGAAACTCCATGTAATCAACAAAGCCGGCTTGATCGAGAACGGAATCCCCCTACAGTCAACACAAAGGTTTACGTGTGGAGTCGAGGTAGCGACAGCAAGTTCGAGAGGCAAATCGTGTGTAAGCGGGAAAACGCAGAAACTCTATCCCGTTATAGGGCGAATCAGAAAGTCTACAACTCGTTCTGGAATGAGTGGGACTGCTGTTATAGTTTCACAACAGCGACTGAGATGGAGAAAGCCGATTGGTCCGATTCTGATGAAGATGACCTTGATTTGCCAGAGGCGCCAATTGTTCCATTCGAAACTATGCCCGCCCTGTCTACCTCAGGGAATCCAAGCTCCAACCTGCCTCCCACTGCCCCTTCATCTCTCCAAACAGTCGCTGATCTCGATCTGCCAGAGGTTCCTGAAGTCCATTCCACCTCCAACCCGCCTCCTGCCTCCCCTCCAACTCTTCCAACAGCCGAACAACCTGTTATGCGATGGGTACCTCACTTTCGAGCTCCGGATAGAGGCCACGCATATGATGTCCAGACTTATCCTGCAACCGAAAGCCTTCACTACTTCTATGGTTTCGTCCTGCCTATACCTGTCCCAAGGAGACACCCGCGCCCTACTACTCTCTCTGAGAAGGATTTCCGCCTCTTCGCTGCTATTGTCAATGAAGATGGCCTGGATGAGGGCTTTCAAGATTCCACCATTATGCAGTACTGCCACGATTTTGTCAAAGGTCTGGCAAAGAATGCCACTCCGCCAAATGGACTCTTTGATCTAGCAATTGGAAATCCTAAGTGCATTCTAGGTGTTGACCGTGTTCGCTTTCTCCGTGCAAGAGGCACCAACCTCATCTCTCTTGTCCTTCCAGTGCCAAATGTCCCATGGGACTTGACTGTAACAAATGCGATTGATGCTCTTTTCCTCTGTAGGTTGGAAGCGTCTATGACGGAGCTGGAGCTCTGTCATGTTTTGTTACAGCGAGGGGTGCAGTTTCGTACGCTCCTCCCCATTTCATCAAGGAATGCAAGGCCTTCACCCATCTTGCCCATGATCCTTCCTATCAGAGGTGCTGGCTATATGTTCACTGCAAGAGATTATGATGCCTATGTTCAAGAGCGGGCTGCCCTCCTTCGAAGTGCTCGAGTTCGCCGTGCCGCTCTTATGATGGGAGGCATCGTCTGGCGCCTTGTGGTCTCTGAAGTCAGTTTTCCTGAAGCTTTGCATGGTCCTACGACTGCAACGACCATTCATGGGCGCGGACTCTTTGTGCCATCTCCTAAATCTGATTACAACTATTGTGACGACAGCCTTAGTGAGTCCGAAGCCGAGGCGATCTCCGGTCGTATCTATTGTTACACAGGTATGAGGCTCTCTGTATTATTCTTTCAACATACATTTATTTTACTGTAGGTCGAGGTCAACAGCGCGAAGAGCGATCGTGGTGGCCTACGGATCGGCAATGGAAGGCGTTTATTGCACATACGCGATGGGGTGGACAGCTGGAAAAGTTTTTCAGGCAGCGTGAGAAAGTACTCGAGGCTGGGGAAGCTAAGCCATTGAATGCCAGTCAGTGGCGGAATCTCCTCCGGTCGGCACAGGTTGCTCGGATGGCAAGAGGAAATATGGAAGAAACAGCCAACAAATTCCTTCAGCCATTGTTCATGTGACTCAGGTTTTCGTCCTTGTTAAGTTCTGACCAGCAGTCACGTTCATATACCGTGATTTCTCTTCACCCCTATTGGGTCTCGTATGTTGCTGAGACAATGTGTTATCTCTGGGCCATTCTCGCCGCCCAAATTTATTGATCAGCACTTTCAAATGAAGTGACTGAGCTGTGGATTTTTTTTTTTCATTGTACATTTTAGCCAAATCACATAATGCTACAGTTCACACTTCTGGATCTCCGGATTATTGCAAATATGACCAGAAATTATCAAAAGTGATTCAGAAGCATGATTTGCTTTATGCACAAAGGTTTAAGGGATTTTGAACGTACTGCCGACGATATTTGCACAGCTTGATCCACGGACTGGTTCGTGTGGAGCGTCATCAATCGTGCAAAGCAGGCGGCGAGTCCATATAATATGTTATGCCATCCTGGAGAGTGTCAGAAAAAGCTTACCTCCTAAGCGTGCTCGAAAAGGTCGAAGTTACTCCCGTCTCGTACTATCCAGACGACATCGCGGATGACTGTTCGGACAGAGTCAAAGTACTTATGGATTTTTTGATGTTGGAAAAGGCAGAGACGGAATCGTTGAACGATGTGTACAGCTGTATCGTCTTTGTTCAGAAACGGGGCTGTTCAATATCGGCGTCTTATTGGGAACCTCAGAGAGCTTCCGCCACCATTCCATGATGGATATCACGAGGGATCTTGGGAAGGATTCGCAGGAGGAAACATTATCAGACTTCAAGGACGGAGAAAAAAACTTGATCGTATCTACTGCCGTAGCGGAAGAGGGAATTGATATCCAGGCATGGTAGCGTTATTCGCTGGGACCCTCCCCATAACATGGCGAGTTGGGCTCAAAGTAGGGGACAAGCGAGGAAGAGTACATTCACGGTAATATTTGAGGAGGGAACCCAAAACGGCGTGGCCAAATGGGAAGCTTTGGAACGTCAAAAAATTTACGATCCCTTGAGAAACGTTGTGCTTAAAAATGACAACATTCTTGTCGAAGACGAAAGATTGATGATCGGGTTAACGAAGTTGCTTCTACAGGGTCCGTTTTCAAACTCACCGTTTTTCGATCCTACTAATACCTTTGTTTTAGGTCAAACTTACTCTTCATTTGGCTATCTCTCACCTTGTGCACTTCTGTTCTGTAATCCCTAATTCTCTGCATGCAGATAATCAGCCTCTTTTTGAGCGTGACCCTCCCGACTTTCCAGAGGGTTGGCATGCTTTTTTTCCCGAAGAAAAAGGCCTCGAACTTTGTTGCAGTCCACATTGATGCATTTTAACCCTTCCTCGTGCACTCCCGCTTCCTGAACGTCAGTTTTCTGTGGAACGGATCTATAAGACCATTGTGTCTGCTCGTCGTCATGCTGGTTTCAATGCATATGTGGAACTTCACCAGCAAGATTTGCTGGATGACAATCTTCTCCCAATCGCGAAAATTATCGAACCGCAGCTTGAAGCCGAAGTATTGGGGATGTTGGCGGACGTTAAGAAACGTGAAGGACTAGCGAAGTTTTCGAGAAGCGGTTTTGCTCAGAATTGACCTTTGAAGGTTTTACCCCCCTTCTTTTCTTTACAAAGTCGGAAGTGGTTCCTTGAAGCAGAATGTAAGTTTATTGATCTCCGATTTTGGTGCATATCCAATATCATATATCGAACTACCAAAGCCGATTATCCATCCATGCAGTGACTGCCTCTTATCTCTGGGTTATTCTCGCCTCCCGAATTTATGAACACTTTCTAACGAAGTGAGCTGTCATTGTACATACTTATAATATCAATATGCAAAGTAAGTAGTAGTTACACACAGGGTTTTGTGTAATATAGTTCTTTGCCATTGCTACTGTTTTTGTATACACATACGCCTAGTTTGTGAATAAATAGATGACTACGAAATCAGATTACAAGAGAAGGTAACTTCCAGGAGTCGTTGACAATGTAAGCGAAAGAAGGATAGTGAAGGTAATATTTACCTTACGCTTCCCACTTCCCATTTAGCTAGTGGTTTTGTGGACACCTCAGTAAGACATGAGCAAGACCCGAGACTTGTCGTTCGCAGAGCTGTCTATAATCAAAATTTGTGAGCGATTTCTTCTCAGAGATAGGGTTGTACCTTGGCTTACTTACGGAAAGACTCCCTGATCCGTCACTGTTCACAATAGCATACGATCGTACATGGTTCGGTTAATTTTGGTGGCTCAGTTGGATCTGGAAATTTCGAATTTGACTCAAACATTCTAGACGTGCCCGTCCCACCCATCCTTGCAAGATTCTTTGACCGCGCTTGGCTGGCATTGTTGGAGACGCACTGATGTAGGAAGATCGTGAGGCCCAATACAGGACAGCAAAGTAGATGGGATTTCGCGTTTTGCATCGATACAAAGGACGAGTGGAATTGCTGCCGTTCCAAGTACCCTTGCGCACGTGAGCGTGTCCCTGCGGTAAGTTCTGTAGATGGCTTCCGTAGATGGCTTCCCTCTTACACGATCTTCCTGTATTGGGTCTCCCAATGCACAGAGATTCTCCTGTGCTCGGATGCCGTCAAGCAAGTCTCGCAAGGATGGAAACCTTTGACTGTTGATATATCAAGAAGTCTTATCAACGTTGACGTCCCCACATTCCCTGTGTTCTCAGATTGGTTGAGCGAAAGCTCCAGATTCACCACTAAATTAACGGAATTATCTACGACCGCCTCTCCGCCGGCAAAGGCATACAGTTTTGGCTCTACATACGAAATAAATCGGCACGAGTTCCTTTCAAATTTCTCGCAGACTCGCCCGTCTTTCTACTTATGTGCTATTAACTTGGGATTCCCAAATTACGCACATCCCTTTCCTGCGTTGGGTCTCCCAATGTGTTGGCTTGGGGTTCCCTTGACGAGAAGGCGATCCTTGTACGCAAAACTCAAAAGCTGTTATTTTTTTGAGCTTTAGAGAACCCAACATATGGCTTTTACTCTGTCGATCAGGAATTCCGAATCACTGGGTTTCCCCCTGCATCATTTACCCTGATTTCCAGGAGGGACAAACCCCTCCTGCGTGAATTACCCCGGCGAGGACACGTATGTATCTTCCTTTGTAAAATCTTTTTTTGTGCTAATTCTCATCTCTAGTCACCTGAAGAAATAATTCTCCCAGTGAAGAGGGAGGCTTATCTTGGAGGCAGCACCACAGCGCTTCCCGTTTACTTCGACGACTCTCAACGCCAGCCCACTAAAGATGCTGGAACCTTCGCCAGTCTCAACGTGCTGCTGCTACTATTGCCTACGGTCTCGACAAGAAGGTCACCAGCAAGCACAACGTTCTTATGTTGGATTTCAGGGGTGGAACTTTCGATGTCTCCCTTCTGACAATTGAACATATTTCGAGGTCAAGGCCACTGCTGATACCCATCTCAGAGGTGAAGATTTTAACAACCTTTTCGTCACCCACCTGCAAACGCACGCTCTCCTTCGTCTCCGTACCGCTTGCGAGCGTGCGCGTACCCTTCCTTTAGCTACTCAAACTTCGATCGAGATTGACTCTCTTTCTACACCTCGCTTACTCGTGTCGTGCACGCTTCGAAGAACTTTGCCAAGACCTCTTTGTGGACTACCCGATACACAACCTACCGCTCCTCGGAGACCTCCTCGTTCGTCACCAGCTCTCCCGATACACATGACTTATCCATCGCTATCCCTCCCACTCCCAATACACGCGACTTCTATCAGACATGAACCAAAACGAAGACTTAGGTATAAAAGACCTAACTTCACTCTCCATGACCTTTATTACAGGAAGCAATCTGGTTTCGAAATGTAGCCCCTATGTTCAAGAGCGGGGTGCCCTCCTTCGAAGTGCTCGAGTTCGCCATGCTGCCCTTATGGTGGGAGGCATCGTCTGGTGCCTTGTGGATGATGGGAGGCATCGTCCGGCGCCTTGTGGTCTCTGAAGTCAGTTTTCCTGAAGCTTTGCATGGTCCTACGACTGCAACGACCATTCATGGGCGTGGACTCTTTGTGCCATCTCCTAAATCTGATTACAACTATTGTGACGACACCCTTAGTGAGTCCGAAGCCGAGGCGATCTCCGGTCGTATCTATTGTTACACAGGTATGAGGCTCTGGATTATAAGGGAGGTGGGCCTCCTGACCAAACATTTCGAGTTCACCAATTCTTGACCGGGAGAGAGGCTGGTGGTATTAAACCTGTTTTTGGGCTGATGGCGGACGTCAGTTTTCCCCCTTCAATGACGTCGCTGATGTTATTTTTCAGAACTATACTCATCCGCGTGGCCACAATAGGTTATGCTCGCGAACCTGACTTTGAAGTTCATCCCCCTGCTGCCGTTTCCAATGAGGCAAGGATGGCCTATGCGTTGTTGAATAGGAAAGTCTTCCGCGATGCCTGTAAGAAGGAAAATATCAATCTCCTCGTTGCGAAAAGCATTGTCGAATCTGGAGTGAGAAGGGAACAAGAACGAGTGAAAGAGCGAGGGAAAAGAAAGCATCGGAATAAGCTATAATTCTGAACGTAGAATTGATCTTGCTTCAATTTCACGTGTGGGTATTTTGTTCAAATTAGCCAATGATTACAAGTTCTGAAACTATGCGGCCAAGTTTCGTGGCATAGACTCGACTCTTTTTTCAAATTAAATTTGAAGCCTTCAAGTTGAAAATTGAAATTGAATCAACGCGGCCTCTATATGCGTTCTCTCTCGGATGCACGAAATGTTCTTTGAATTCATTTTCCAACTCCAACCTTTGTGAACGATATGCAGGGGGGTACGCCTCCGCCGAGCGAAATGATGGGCTCAACAGATAATCCGCCTGTTTTGGCGCTCTCGGACATCATGCATCCAATGTCACCATCTCCAGTTCCTCTCGAAGAGCAGCAGACAACTTCTGAATCAGTGTTAGATGCACTACAGGCAACTAGCCTCAGAGATTGGTCTCCAGAGCCGCTTACAGAATCAGAATTTTCAAATATTCGAAATAGACTCCATCAAATGGGCCTGATTACGACCTATGGCTCAGATGATGAACCACTACCGCTGAGACGTGTTAATATCGCCAGTGATCTCATCTCGAGGGAGAGGGAACTTACTGATATGGCGAGTTTTCATTTGTGGTTTTTTTGTCTTAATTAAACACATATATTAAGTGTGTTTCTTAGATTTTACGTCTTATACAATGCCCTCGGATTGACCCTTCCCAGCTGGAAGACCAAGCCTTCACTATTTTAACATTGACGACTCACTGCTCAGATGGAAGAGGAGAGGCTGAGATGGCGTTCCGAACTTGAGAGCTGGGATAGGACAGCTGAAGCCTTGTTGATGCAGAAGACGCGTCCGCTGAAGTCTGAGGTTCGGGTCACAACATTTTTTTTACATCTTTGCCAACTTTTCTTAAGGATGTGGATGCTCAACGGTCGGCATACGAAACAGAATGCGTGATAAGGTACATCTTCATTCATCTTTCCTCTCAGCTACATGATAGACATCGCCGCATTTCTGCTCTCGAACAGGAAATCGTAAGGTTGAGACCACTTTTGCTGTAACGTATGCAAGCGCTGCGAATTTGCAAGTTGCCTAGCCTTCATCACATTCCCAACCATGCAAGAATCCCAGCAAGAAATTAATGTCCTTTGTAACGGAAATAGAATATGTCGCCCCCGAACTTGGAACGCTGATGGCGTGTTTTATTTCGCCAACTTCCGTGGTCGCAACCCCATTTCTCGCAAAACTCGTCGATCACCGTTCGTACTTTTCTGCTAGTGCTTTCATTCATGAAGATCAAGGTTCATCTCAACTTGCAGTGAAAACATGACTGCAAGTCCTAAAATGTTGGTGTTCCGAAATTGATGTTCTCTCTCGGTGCAACTTCCCTCCTAGTCTTTTGTGACTAGCGCTTCGCTGCGATCCTCCCGTCCTTTGGATAAAAGGCTGGAGCCTCCTGCCCTTCTACTACACCCCAGCTCCTTCAAACCTGCAGACCTAACCACCATGATGGACTTCATAGAAACCGCTCAATATTCCGATACCTTGACGTAGGTCTATATTTTATATTTTTATTGTCTTAGCTATGAAACTGACGAATTCCCAGTCAAGTTCCCCCACCCCAGCCTTGGCGTCTTTGCAGATATCCCAATAACGACATATATTTCTATCATCCTGAATTCCATCTTCTAACGCCTGACGACGTACAAGACCCTGACATCCTTTACTACATAATGGACGCTCGCAGCGACATTCTTCGATGTCTAGCGAGAGACGAAAATCGGGGCGTACTCCCCAATGACTGCGAGCTTGTAATCTGCGATCTCAGCGAGAGCGCTGCCGAAATACAAATGTATTCTCGTTCAGCCGGTATTGCTTATCATTGGGAGGAAAATGGTGGGTCAAACTTTCCGATTCAAGGGTAATATCTAACTCTTATGGTCAGGATTCCGATTCACTGTGAAATTGAAGGTGTCCTCAATGGCTCGATAACAACAGGTTTCCAACAATACCATAAGCTGACAACGGTTGGACAGGTGCCGTCGACGGGGATGGGTAGGATCATCACAAGTTTATACACGGCACAGCAGCTGGATGGTAGAGTGCAACCGTGTTGAGGACGGCCGAACACGGCTGCGTATCCTTCTACCTCATACCACGACACCGACAGCATGATCGCCCCTGCAACAACACATCTCTTCAACCCACAACAGCCCGACTATCCCACCAGCCATGATACACCACCTACTACAGCAGTGCCTTCGCAAACAAAGACAGGATGGGCCAAGATGAGATGAACAGCTGCGCCATTGCTTTCAGGAGGACACAGGAGGAGGATAGCTGACAGATCTCAGTGAGTACGCGGCCTATTTCCACAGTTTATGATTAAAATCTCATGATCAATTACTTCCTTCAGCACATCCGAGGGTTTTGGAACGGGCTGCCACAGATTCGGCACTACTCCAACAGAACGAGGCGAGTGGGGTTGAAAGCTGAACTGTGAGCGGAGCCTCGACGATAAGGGAGCCTCCGCCAGTGCCGCCGAAAGATATTATCATGATGAGGGAGCAACTTATTCTTCAAAAGCGACGTCAGGCCCGAGGCGTACAGGAGGATGTTGTTCCCCCTCGTAAGCAGGATAGCCAGAGTCTGAATTATGGTCGACCGACTCGTCGATGCAGTCTGAGCACTGGGGATGCAGAGGGTGCACAGAAGCGTGGTGAGACGCTGCTGTATTAATCAAGAATTTGAATTGTAAGTTTTTGTTTAGGATTTAAGTTTTATGGTAATCATTATCGATCTAATTTATATAGAATCGAACATAACAAACTCGAGTTTACTCTGACTTTCAAGGTTCGCCGTGATGCCCATATCATTGCTCAGTACAAATCGCCTGCACCTGTTGCACCCGCTCTTCCGCGGCCTGTCCCACCTCCTTCCCCACCTCCCCTCACCTCCTGTTGTTTCTGCTAAGAGTTATGGAATGCGAAGTTTCTTCTCTTCATCGCCTAAGAAATTGTCGAAAAAGAAAATAATTCTACAACAGCCGCTGCCACTGCCCCGACCTCAGCCACAGCCACAGCCAGTTCGAAATCGCGATTGACGGAAAACCTCGCGAAGACGCTGCGGGTCGATGCAATACCTGGCAAAAGTCAAGGATGGAGCGGACTCGTTGGCAGCCGTGATCTGTGCGTTAGATTTTTATTGAGCGTGGTGCGAATGTTTAGAAGGTGGACGGCTCACAAATAGGTCATACATATCGGCTTCACATTTTACCTCGTCAGATACGACTGCGGCGAAAGCAGTGGCTGCCCGGATTCTGCTGGGACCAACCCGGCGGTGGGGAAAAAGTAATTGATGAATTGGAGCGCGGGCATGCTGCCCAAACAGTGGCCTTCTGTCTCCATCGCGAGTGGCTTGTTACGGCTGGGACGAAAGTGCGAGCCCGAATCATACGTATCGCAGCCTGAGGTCTTTAGAGATATGGGTGTATGCGGTATAGGAAGATTGTTGGACAGCGGTGGCGCTGGCGTTTTCAGCTTTGAGCTTGAACTTGCGGCTGGCTTAGTGTAGAACGGCTCTCCTGGGATGATGAATCGTGTAATGCGGAAGTTTGTGACACCGTGTGACCATAACATATTTCAATCGGATGCGAGAAAACCGCTTACCCACACCACACCATGAAGCACAAACCTGGTTCCCGTCGCGAAATGAGAGAAATGGGTAAATTGATTTACTGCTGTTCTGCTGGCTGCTGAACAGTGCCGCAGTTGCTGCCCGGCTTAGTAACACTGAAACTATCAGCACAATCAGTACAGCCTCCCCGATGGATGCAGCCATAGCTGAACTTGCTGCAGAGATTCAAAAACTCAATCCACAGGTCAAAAGTGTGAGTTCGCAGTAAGTTTGATCTGTGCAGTATTACTTATAGATCCACAGGTTGATAGCCTGATAGAATATGGGCTGAGCATCACTGAGAAAAGGGATCCCCTGCACACAGCCCTCCGAGCTCTCCTCAGGAAAGCCCGCGAGTCGAAAAAAGCCTCAAAGGCATGCCATCGCGAAAAGCGGGCACTGGTGAGTTCTACGTTCTTATTTACCCTGGAGTGATAATAGGCCGTGATATGAGGCAGCAGCACTGGGTCTGTTGGGAAAAGCGCAGTCGGTTTCAGAACTAATGCAGGCTGCCGAGAATGGCGATACCGGTGTCCGGGTTGTTTGGCGCAATCGTGATACAGCATGCCCTATCAAGTGCTGCTCTGTCCTGGCAGACACGAAATGCCGCCCTCATGATGATGCAATTGTTGATGAGGCGAATGGGTTTTATATTGTGGAGCCCGCCGAGTCGGTGATTTTCCTGTCCAAGTCCAGTGGCGAGTATCTGATTCCAACCCACTGCCCGGTGTAAGGTTTACCAGCTGCAGCAGATGGTGAAGTCACAATTGAACTTATCGTGCTGCGCGGTGTTGCCCAGGCAGCACAGGAATCAGGAGATCTGTATAGATGGGCCTCGGAAGTTGTTGCCCAGGCCTGCAGTGACCGGAGAAATGTCCGGGTAAGCTGGCCTAAATATTCCACATCTATTCTTCTATTAAACAGATATGCCAGCCGCAGCACGATGGCACGATTGTGCAGCTGGGATGGAATGCAGGGCCTCGGCATGCCCGCGTTTGGGGCCTGGCCAAAAGCTGGAACAGGAAGGCTGACCTCGATACAATGGTCACGCATGACGAAGATGCTATCGCATTACTGACTGTATGCTGGAGTCTTGCCCGGGCCCATTTCCCACCAGAAGCTATCGGTTATATCGAGAAATGCTTCGACGACAGCGGCCTTCCTCGCCTCGCAACACGGAATGTCGCCGAGGGTCAGTCGTTAAATTTGGATAACTGATCCAATACTGATATTAAGCCCCGCACAGGCGAGGGGTACCGCCTCGACATAAACGGCAGAACTTACCAGTTTCCAAGCGTCACCCGTGCCCCTCCCGAGGGGTATTTTTCGCAAGATTATGCTGCGTATGTCTGGCCTGTGCTCCTGCTATCCGGGGGGTGACACACTGACAGCTGTTCCTTTTCACCAGATGGGCGCATGTCGACAGGTGCTTTGCCCGCTATGCAATAGCCTGGTGCGTTGATAGGGCCGTCGATAATCCTGGGGAAGCCTGGGTGCATCCTGCAGGGGCAGAAAGCAGGGATCTGTGGCCTGCCGGCGGCGGCGGAAACTTTGTTGACATAACACTGGGTGTTGTTGTCAAGCAGGCGCAGGCGACGCTCTTACTCTTTCAGCCTGAGTACAGCCATGGGACGACGAGACTCTGCGGGGCTCACAACCGCTTATGTACAGTTACATTCTCGAGCCACATACTGGACGCCTATCGGGCTGCAGCGAGGGAAACCCGGGTTGTTTCTGGGGCAGGTGGCGGCGAGGGAGATGTCGACTAGTGAGATGTCGACTAGTATACAGGAATAAGTATTTAAGCTGGTACATAGTGTTCAAGATGCAGAATGCCGGGTTCTCCTGTACTTACATATCTATCCCTCACTGGGGTGAACTCCTTTTTTTTTTTTAAAAAAGGTTTCTCTTCAGTTCAGCAATAAATCTGGGATTTGGAACGACCGCCATGCACTGAACGGCGGCAAGTTCCGTGAGTACATGTGACCGCGTTCAGCGTCAGAATTATATCTAAGTTCAAGAGCGGCACGCCGCCTCACCCCCAGTGAAAATCGCGTCTACGCAAATCTAATAAAAAGATAATACAATGATTAAATCCATTCCCATCGGTTGACAGCATATCTAAAAATATTGTCCGTGTGATCTTCGTCGAAAACTCTGATTGTAATTATGAATTTTTCTCACTGTGCTGCCAATTTGTGTGTTGCGTCGTGCGATTTCTCAAATTACTATTTGTTTGTTACGCACTTATATAATAAGTTCAACACAGTCATTTTCCAACTTATCCTCTCAGGTTCTCACCCATCTTTGTTTTCAATGTTCCCAAATGCATTAAGTTCGAACCAAGTTCAAGGAGATAGGATTGAGGGTGTGTAAGTGTGTCATACCCCAAGTTAAAAGACTTACAACTAGGGCATGACACGGGTAACCCATGGGTAACTCGACCCCTACCCGCACCCACACCCGCGTGGTGCGGGTTACTCGTCACGTCACGTCACCTCAATTCAACCGACCATCCCAAATCACACCACCACCCGCGTTCGACGCAACACCAGTGAGAACGACAACGACGAAGACCGGGGGGTGGGCCACTGTCCCATCCCCCTAAAATGATGGTATTTTTTTGTTTTATTTTATTACTGTAACTAATACATTGGATACCCACCAGCGCTGGCACCCTGCCCTCGCTCGAAACGTGAGACGGCAGATTTTCACGCCAACGACAACCCCCCTCTGCTCGCGTTCACGAGGACGACGATGACGACTGCAGCTGCAGTCATCGACATTCATGAGGACGTCACAACACCACCAACCACCGCCAACCACCACTACCTCCACAGCTGCAGCTATGGCTGCCAACGCGAACGACAACGGCTGCAGCTGCAGTCCCTCGTCACACCGAACACCCATCGTGTCCAACGTGGCAACAACACGAGTCCCCCTCTCTCGCTCGAAATGCGAGACAGAGGGGGGATATCCGTCACGCCGAACACCCATCATGTCCAACGCAGCAGCGACACGACCCACCACGGCAACGATACAACCAACGCAGCAAAAACACGAGTCCCCCTCCCTCGCTCGAAACGCGAGACAGAGGGGGGATATTTTATTTTATTTTATTTTCCTCCAGCCAGCCCCCCGCCCCCTCCCCCGCTCGTAACGTGAGACGGGGGGGGATATTTAATTTAATTTTCCTCCAACCACCATGAACATGATGCGACCGCCAGCAAGTTCCCGCCACACCCAGGCCACAGGTGCGGGTTTCTGGTGGGTGACTCCAAGTCGACCTGTACCCGTACCTGCCCAACCCATACCCGGCTACCCGCATGGGTTTCCAAACCCATGTCATGCCCTACTTACAACTCATGTGGTGCAGCACAGGCAGGTGGCAGCAAGAGAAGTTGAAGGGAAGACACCTTGAGACTGTGGCACCCTGGGCTTGGCTAAAGCCTAATGGTATTGTGAGTGTACCCATTGACCAGATTTAGCAAAGCCAGCTGACCGTGACATGTGGAGCAGGGAACCCTAACCTGTCCGTCGAAATCCCTCTGCCCGCAAAGTTATGTAGGTATGTTTGCCTAAATACATTTTGTTATTTCGAACTACACATGGCATAGTAGATAAATAAATTGGAATTGTTTAAATAGAGTATTGTCAATTTAAAATGATTACAGTAAAGAAACTACATGAGGGACCACAGCAGCAGATGGAAATTGATGGAAGTCGATGCGAATAGAAATTCAATCGAAAATGATCTTGTAAAGCGCTCATTTTGCCTTTATGCACGATTAAGGTCAATTGAATCTGAGCTTGCCAAAATAACTCGATATAAATCTGTACAAATCAACCCGACTCGACGTGATTTCCACTGGGAGGCCTCACCACCCAGTTATTCTTTACGGCTTATTTACGACCGTGACGACTTCTGCGACGCTCTTTATTAGAATAATACACCATAATCATCAATTTCCTTCCGTGCAGCCATGACTCCACACAGCCCCTGCATATGCCCGAAGTGCAAAAACCTACTTGCAGTCAAACCCGCTCAAGGCAGCCGGTTTCCAGGACATAAATACATCCATGTAAGTATTGACTAGGAGGAGATTTCATATGGACAATAAGACGGGAGTATTGATTTAATTTATCATGATTGTTCCGTCGGTAGAAAACCCGTCTGGGCCCTGCAGCCTGTCCGGCAGCTGGTGGAAGTGGTGGGGATTTCTGGTCGCAGGGGGAATTAAACACGCGCCCCATGGTTCCCAGACGTCAGCCTTTCACAGTGCCGGACCCCTATAAACCATTAGACTACAAGCACAAATAAGAATAATATTGTATTGCACACTATAAGCCACAAAATAGGCCCGGCGTCTTTCTATATTGCCGGCAGCGCACCCGCACCCGCGCCCGCTTCCTATGCCCATCTCCACATGCACGCACAAGACAGATCGTCCTCTTCCTCGCCTCCAAGATCTTAACCGCCTGCTGCACACCCGACGCTGTCCTCGTCGAACAAGACCAGCTATCCCGGGAGATTTTGCTAGCACAACCCGGGCCCGCTGCCGGCGGGAAGGGTGTGTTTGAGACGATGGGAAATACCAGTCTGGGTGTCAGGTTTGAGATTAATGTCATTAAGGTAGGATTTCTTTATATCCAGCTGGTGTTTTTTGAACCAATTTAACTCTCTTTTTAGCCACCCTGGGTTCCCTTCCTTCCTCTTCATGGTATCCAATGCCGACGTCTTCTTGGTGACGGCTGGCAGTACCAGATGCTGGCAAGACAGGACCGAACTCAAGCTATAGCGATAAAAATTCTAACTGACAGGTGGACAGCATAACTTGATGATTCGACAGCAGATACCGATGATAGTCCCGCTCCCTACCATATATCGGCACCAGAAACTCGTTCCAGTCATCCCCCTGATTTGAACCCACCTTTCTCAGCTGGCTCATTCGTTTTATGCCTGATGTCTCATGCAGTGGCTTTCCTCTCCTTCCCTTTTTCCCTGCTTTCTCTACATGTCATTGGTCCTTGAATACTCGCGAAACCTCCAATTATGCCACTCTTTTGCCTTGGGCGCTGTCTGTTTATATCAGCAGCTAACAGTTCATGAAACATTTCAACAATGCACACTGTCTTCTTATTTTCTTTCCTATCCTCCTTTGCTGGCATTTTGTAATTTGGATCATCAAATATAAATGGCATTAAAATATTGAATACCTGAAGCGAGAGGCAGACTGCCGCAAACTGCCAGGCTGTATGGACGGGTTAGGTATTGACGGATTAGGTATTGCCAAATCCTGCAGGACGTCGCATTATGTTTTCCCCAAAATATCTCCCTCCACAGTCTCTGCACAGCCCCGGTGAGTGCACTTTTTCCCCATCCGGAGCCACCGGCGAGAAAGGTTTTGCCAGGTTCGGTTCGGAGGCTGAAGTTTTGGAGGTGTCGGAGAATATACGTTGGAGGATACGATGAAGAAGAGGTGCGGTGGAAGAAGGGTTCCCTTAAATTGTGTTTGGGGAATGACGAGTCAGCTGAGTCGGGAGCTTGGTTATTCCAGAGGGGAGGTAGACAGCTGCCAATATTGTATTATGATGAAAGGGAGGGGGGTCGGGTGTGGAAGGCTTCGTAAGCTCAGCGACGGCGTCGAACATTCAATTTCAGTTACAGTGGTCAGAGGGCGAGACTTTGATACTTCAACGGGGGTGGGACATAAGCACAGACTTTTCTTCTTCATCTTCATTTAATTCTCGCTCTGGTTCGATGTCTGTCGAAACACTCTCGGACACTTGTCCTCTCGCCAAGCAGCCACAATTCTCCCTTCCCACCCCTCTTAATCCCCCTGAAATCTGAACCCTCTGTCGACTACTCCCTCCCTTGAGTACATATACGAAATCTTGTAAAGAATAAGAATCCGAGTAGGTGGGTCAAGTGGTGACATTGCTTCATCTACCAAAAACAAAACAAAGTAAGAGAATGCGAAATGAAGTAATGAACCCGACTTACCAAGAATCAGAATGGGTAGATTCTGAAGTCTCGCACAAGCAAGCATCGATCTCTGTTTCTGTCCCCACTGAACCATACCCCTCCTTCCTCCTCCTCATCCCCAGAACCAAGTATCAGACCCCTTCGGTAAATCATCGTTGCACGACAGAGACTTGTCTTTGAGCATGTTACGGCAAAGGAACCAAGCCTATCCAGCGTGTAGCGCAAATCTCGGTGAACTGGCACATCATCACTTAGTAAATAGAATAGGGGAATTTCTAGCGACTTACGGGGAGCAAGATTGCAGGCTGAATTCAGGAAGAACCTATCCTCAACAACCCCAAGTCTTTGAAGAAACAGTGGCTGCTCTGGAACCAGCGCGGTCTTCGTTCGAAGGCCAAATGACTTCGTGATGAGAACTTGAAAGCTGATGCAATGCGTACGGCGTTGACAAAATGAGCTTTTTCAAGACCATATGCGTGCCCCTTGGTGATAAAACAGGACTCTTCTCGACCTATCTTCCTGCTTTCGATCTTGGTCATTAGATTATCAGTCTGTATATCGATTGCTTTCGAGTCAGGACTTGATTTGAAAAAAGCAGTAGAGACGCCGTCATGCCCCAAAATCGTCGAGTGGGGCGCCCCCAGAGCGCATATGTGCATACCCCAGGAGACCCAAGGAATGCATGAAGACGCTCGGCTCGGAAATATGGAGACGATGTTTGACGCAAGGATTCCGTTCTT
>QDKV01005010.1_pt1 | contig 21984 bp, 24 predicted proteins | sample 1861101 | NCBI WGS metagenome assembly QDKV01 (sample SAMN04275158, study PRJNA302643) | Fungus metagenome, whole genome shotgun sequencing project. | isolation source: fruitbody | host: Mallocybe terrigena | place: Sweden | collected 2013 | reverse complement strand
AACAGGTATGCCCCAGCCTCTGTGACTGTTCGGGACTACGTTATTGAAATGAAACGTAGGTCAGATAGCAGAAATTAATTGCCCGTTTCGATTTGGCTTCACACCAAGATTGTGTATCATAGTTCTAAAAATATTGGAAAAGTGAAAATTCTCCCAACCCTTCGGAGCCATGTTCGATCGGTGGGGGGGGGTGTTGTCCGTTACAAAACACAGGGAAGAATGTTCAATGTAAAGTTGAGAGAAACATTATCCGAATGGGTAAACCCAACAGTACTTTTCACAGCATCCAGAATTGCTGTCGGGTCAATACCGCCCAACACAGCAGCGGAAGCAGCATCGTTATAATGGAGATTCTAGCACAGCGCGAAGCATCAAATAACCGATTTTCAGATTTTCGCAAAACGTAGCTGAATAAACTAAAAAAAAGAATAATTAATAAGTGCATAAGATATAAAAATAAAAATAAAAATGGGAACAGGGTATCCGCGATGATTCCTTACAGGTCATGACATAAGGTTTCTTGGACATGTCTAGTTCATGAAATACGTAGACCCGCTTTGCTTCTTTAGTTGGTAAAAACGAACCCCAAGTGTCTCATCCTTGGGCGTGAACAACCCCAACCCAAAGCTTTTCTTTCCCTTGCATTGGAGTTACTCCTTCTCAGCGCTTTATCCGAAGACCTCGGGCTCAACCCCGCCCGCTAACTAGGTTTCCCGGCCTGCAAAGCCACCAATGCGACTTTGGAGTTTGTTTTCGCGTAGCCGCTTTCGGAAGAAGCGAGATTAAGCAGGGGCGCGAGCGTGGGTGAGGGCGTGTGTGTCGTTGTTTGAGGGAAGGAGAGGGAGAGTTGGGTTTGAAGGATGAATCGATAAAGAACGGCGACTGCGTGGTGTGAGGGCGCTGATGTCGAGGTGGAAGCGGGGAGTGGGGAGGTTGGATTGGTTAGGCGGGGTCGAGAAGGAAGGGAGTAGTGGGTGAACGGAGCATATAGAGATTGTCAAGCGGACGTTCGTATGTGGAGAGGAAGCCTGAGCCTTCACGATGGGAAGTTCAACAGCCGTCTGCGTCTCGTCTTCGTCTTCCTCCCATCCTGGGACTCAATGTCGTCAGACTTCTCAGCCAAGAGGTGGGCATACTCCATCTCTCCGCCCTTTTCATCTCTGTAGGACTTTCATGACGCGACCGTTATCTTCCACAGAGCCGCCCTCCATGAATCAAATGAGGGTAAAGTCATTCAGAGAGGAGGCTGGACGTGTCGGAGGAATTGGCGCGTTTGCGCTGTGCGATAGCATGTTTAGGTTTGTTACTATTAGATGAATGGAGGAATCTGGTTTACCTTTTTGTGCCAAAAAAGGCAATAGGTAACCACGTAAGTGGTCACCACCTTTTGTTCGGCTACACATAAGTAATATATTTACCTTGCCTCACACATATTTAGGGTTTAGGGATAGAGTTTGGCTTAGAGTGAGGTTTTAGGTTAGGGGGTATATCTTTTGGTATGTTTTACTGTCACATGCATCGAGAGGTATTAGGACGAAAGATGGCTGGTTTGAGGTTGCTTTCTTTTGCCACCTCCTCGATATCTTAACACCCCCGTCTGCCGTAGCGTAGGCGAGTGGCATACGCAGGCACAACCCTGTAGGCTGGGGTATCATACCTTCTTGGACGGAAAGTCAAACCTGGCAAAGGATAGTCCACACACAAAGGTCCCTAATACCTCACCAATGTTTTATGTTCCCGAGGTGGCGATCTGCCTCACTTGGGATGTAACCTCAATTGGACCTCTAGTAAAGTAAAACGAAGTCTGGCATCTGCTTGGAAAATTTTACTCCTCCTGAATCCCCATGCACAGCTCGCATTCCAGGCACAAAAATGCTATATGACTTTATCAGTGAAAAGGAGAGTGTATTCGCATTCAGTCGTAACTTTGAATAAAGTAAACCGAATCAAATTGCAACTGATACTATACCTCTGCCATTTGGTGCGTCCAGGTCGCCTGATTTATACGAGAGTCATTTAAAGTTTTAAACGCCAGATAAATTCTCGTTATCACATATTCGATTGTCACCAGACCTCTCTGGCCTGTCTCCCGTGATATTGTTTTCTTTATCGGATTGAAATAGCGCCACTGCACTGTTTTTAAGATACAAGACGAGTCAAAGAAAGTACCGACTTTCCATAATAAACTTTCCGAGTCGGCCCTATCAGCCAATCAGTAAGATAACGACCGTGACTCAGTGAAATACTAAGTTAGGAGTTCCACTGGCAGAGGAGGATAAAAGACGCTCCAGAGATGTTGGAAACTAAAGTGGATTTATCCTATACTTTAAATTTTCAATTCCGGTGTCTCAATGACTATCAAAGTTCGTTTCGTTTCTTCTGAATATTCAATAGCAGTATGTGCCAACATACTTACCTCTGTTTCCAGCTTTTCAAAGGCAGTGAATACAATCTTGACGCTCCCCTTGCGTTGAATGTCAAGGGCAACCTCAAATTCAACCCTTGCGAGAAAGGGCCACTTGTCAGCGCGGAAAGTCGGTTATTGGCCTCTGTATTTGAGGTAGGGAAGGGCAATCCGATCGGTGGCAAGGCGCATGGTCCCACCACAGTTTATCTTACAGAGGGTTAGGCACCTTACTCAATTGATAGATACTCAACTTATATCCCTGCACTTTCAACAGGCGAGTTACACCTAGAGGATATTGCACGCCCTGGGGAGCCAACTATATTAACTCCAGGAGACGTTGTTCTCCTGGAAGTCGGCACCGTTGTCCGTGTTAGCTCTCCGTCCAGTGCAAAAGGCATGTCAGAACCGGGACGCGTCTTTAACTGTAACTCACTCATGAAACAGGGTTCGGTGTTTCTTATGCCCCAGGCTCTGTGACTATTTTGGACTATATTATTTGAAATGAAATGTAGGTCAGATTGCAGAAATTAGTTGAGACTATGTAAACTGTTTCAATTTCTCTTCCATATCGAAATCTAAGTCACACCATTACTATGTATCATGGTTCTAAAATGTAAAAATTGCAACCGGATGAACTAGAATTATAATAGCGAGACTGGGTGCCCATGTTTGGCAATACCACAGTACTAAACGAAAGAAAGTAGAAGGTACAGTTAAGACAAGGCAGTTTAAAATACAGGATCTCATGCTTTATCCGAATGGGTCCCAAGTACTGCGCATGATTCGTTCAAGTCCTTTGCGTCATTCCTATGCAAGAAAAAGAATCATACCTGTTACCTTTACTGAGTAATTTGAGTAACATCATCAAGCTGAAAGCATTTTCGTCCCTTGGCAAGCCTTACATTACTATATTCCAGTGAAGTCTTGCATGAAACCCAACCATACTTTTCCTGCTTAAAATTATAACCAATATAACCAAGTCGTTACCGAGACGGTCACTGGCATGTCATTGACTGACGACTGACAGCCATGAAGCACAGGAAGTCCATATATAGAAGATACTGCTTAATGGAGATTCTAGCACAACTCGTCAAATAGTCAACTTTCAGATTTTCACAAAACTGATCAAACTAAAGAGAGAATAATTAATACATGTATGAAATAGAGATAACAAACACACCGATCAAAGTAACAAAAGCGATGAATCCTTGAATTCTTCGGGGGCATAAGGTTAATAGGAATATCACTGTTCATGCAGACATAAAATTTTTGGACATCTCAAGTTTGTAAGAAAACATAGACTGCTTGCTTGCTTAGTCAAACGACCCCCAGGCCAAGCGTCTCATCCCTTGCGCGTGAACAACTCCAACCCAAAGCTTTCCTCTGTCTGAGTTCCCGCTGTCGCGCGTTGGCGGAGTTGTCATCAAGCCCACTGTCACTGCTTACTGCTAGTAGGTTTCCCGGCTTGCAAAGCCAGCAATGCGACTTCGTCATTTTCCAGTGCTCTTGCATGGGCGCTTTCAGAAGAAGTTCGGTTGAGCGGGGCGAGAAATGGAGGCTGGTGAGTCTTCGTTTGAGGGGGAGGGTTGGCTCTGAAGGATGGAGGGAACGAACCACGTGGAGATTTAACATCTCGCGTCACGTCGCGTCACGGGCGCCTATTAGTATTAGTAATAGTATTGGATCTGAAATGGAATTTTTTCAAATTCTTTCTACCGCTGAAAGCCAAGTCAGAAAATAACTAGTGTTCCTGAGGTGGCAAATCGAAATTTATCCCCCAACTTGAATGTGCCTCCCCTTTGCTTAGTTTAAGGACAAGTAGATTGTATTAACACTTCTAAGTTTACTGATCAGTTGGCATAACTTAGGCTGCAGGCATGCACCTATTACACTTCAAGTTCTTATTTTCTCATTAACGTATCTATAAAGTTGATCTTGGGGTCATTCTAGAATTTTTGATTCTGTTTTTTCTACACATTTATCAAACCCGAAGAAATCCGCCTGGTGGTACTATTATATACGATAGAAGCCGGCCCTGAAAAGATGTGGTGCTCACGTCGACGTCACTTAAATTCATTTGTGATAACTCTCCACTGGCAGAACTACCACAGCTGAATTTACCGTGCCTTCCAGGCACGAAAACATCATCTGACTCTACTAACAGTGGAAGGGAGGACGTGCTAGTATTCACATCCAGTCATAGTGAACACGTCGAACCAAATTGTATGACACTGCCCCTTCCATTCAGTACGCCACCATGAGCAGGTCACTTGGATTTATATGAAGGGAGGTTTTGAATACTGGTGTTCAAACTTCAAACAGATTATTCGCTCGAAATCTGAATTTGACTGTCACCAGACCGCTCTACTCCCGTCTCTTGTGATATCATCTTCTTGATCGGATTGAATAAGAACTTATCACTCCACAAACCACCGTCCGATGTGAGTTATATGATAATTCAAAGAAAGTACCAACTGACCACCATGATGTACTTTCGGCCTCCGTAAATAAACGAATCAGGGATGACAATATAATGATTCAATCGTTCGGCGAAATACCAAATTCCAATGCCAGTGGACGATAAAAAGCCGCTCCAGAGGACTGGGAATCCAAAATCTGGATCTGTACATACAAGCTTTACTTTGAATTTTCAACTCCTGTGTCTCGATGTCTATCAAAGTTGGTTTCGTTTCTTCTGAATATCCGACAGCAATACGAAGTAACATAACCATCTCTGTTTTCAGCATTTCAAAGGGAGTGAACACAATCTCGACTCTCCCCTTGCGTTGAACCTCAGGGACAACTTCAAAATTGTCCCTATCTCGAAGGACCCGGATCCACTTGCCACCAGCGCGGAAAGTCGCTTATTGGCCGTGTTATTTGAATTAAAGAAGGGCATTGGCAGTCCGATCGGTAGCAAGGCGCATGGTCCCACCACGGTTTATCTTACAGAGGGTTAGACACCTTACTTGAATTAATGGTTAACCGACTTATTTCCCTGCACTTTCGAAAGGCGAGTTACATCTCGAGGATAATGCACACCCTGGGAAGCCAACTATATTAACTTCAGGAGATGTTGTTCTCCTGGATGCGGGCACCACCGCCCACATTAGCTCTCCTTCAATTGCAAAAGGCATGTCAGAACTGGAATGAGTTTTCCTTTGTAACTTACTTATGTAACAGGATTCAGCATTTCTTACGCCCCGGGGTCTGTGAACATTCCAGACTATGTTATTTGATATGGAAAGGCAGAAATTAAACAGCCCGTTTCAATTTCTTACGCTAGTGAGTATGATGTGGCCCGGTTACAAAGGAATCACTCCACCCTACAATTAATACAAGAATGTTAATGTTAGGAGGAGAACAATTTGGGTACTTTGTGATATTTGAGAGCGGTGACGAACACCTAGGGCACGTTTCTTTACGTGCGATTCGTTTGAGTCCTTCAGGTCACTCCCATGCAAGAAAAAAACACATACCTGTTGCTTCCCCAACTGCTATTCTGATCATATTCCAGTTCGACATCTTGCATGAAATCTAACAGACGTTACCGAGTCAACGTTCGTGACTGATATGTCGATGACAAACTTGAAATATAGACGCATCGCTATATATAGAAGATACTGCTTGATGGAGATTTTAAAAGCGACAATTTTCTTCGTAGAACTACCGAAAAGGTAGCCGAATAAACTAATAATAATTAGCACATGTATAAAATACAGATAACAAGTGGAAACAACGATCAAAACAACAGGCGCGATGATTCCTTAAAGGATACAGGTTATGCAGGAGGGCATGAGGTATACAGACGTAAGGTTTTTGTACATGTCAAGTTCATGAAAAAAAAAGGCAGACTGCTTGCTTAGCTGCTCAAACTAACGCAAGAGCCAAGCATCTCATCCTTTGCGTGTGAACACCCCCAACCCAAAGCTTTTCACAGGCTTCCTCTCTCCTGCATCTGAGCTACCCTTCTCTTTCTCCTTCTCTACGACGCAAGGCATAAACGAATCCTCCACAAACTCTCGCCTTGCCTTATCCAAAGACCTCGGACTCAACCCATCCGCTGTCACTGTCTTGGCGTCGGCGGAGTCGTTGTCAGACACACACGGTGCTGCTCGCTTACTAGGTCTCCCGGCCTGCAGAGCCACCAATGCGACTTTGGCGTTTGCTCTTGCGTAGGCGCTTTCTGAAGAAGTGAGGTTGAGCGGGGCGGGGCGCGGGCGCGGATGAAGGCGAGTGTGTCTTTGTTTGTGAGAGGGAGAGGGAGGGCTGACTTTGAAGGTTGGGGTGCGTGGGCTTCGTGGTGCGAAGGCTTCGATGTCGAGGAGGAAGTGGGGAGTGGAGAGGTTGGACCGGCGGGGTCGGGAAGGTATGGAGAGGATCGAGCGGGAAGGTATGGAATTTGAAGGGGGAGTCATAGGTGAACAGGCCACGTGGAGATTGTCAAGCGGACAATAGACGTTCGTATGCGGAGAGGAGGCCTTCACGATCGGACCCAGTGCAACAGTCGTCTGTGTCTCGTCTTCCTCTGCCTCCCACTCTGAGATGTCGTCAGAGTTCTCAGCCAAGAGGTGAGCATACTCCATCTCTTCATCAGCATCGTGCCAGATACCACCTTTTTCATCTCTGTAGACATCTCCGACGGGGTTGACGAGGTCTGAGTCAGCTGCAGTTCCAGCAGCCTTGGCACGGACTTTCATAACGCGACGAACATTATCTTCCATAGAGCCGCCCTCCATGAATTGCATGAGGGCAAGGTCATTCGCGAGTGAGGGAGGAGGCTGAACGTGTTTAGAGGGATGGGCTGCGTACTTGGCGCGTTTGCGCTGTGCGACAGCATGTTTAGATTTAGAGGATTTGGTTGGTGAAGGAGGAAGCGTCGTGGGCTGTTTTGCCTTTTTTGGGCGAAGGATGAGGGAGCGGAAACGCTTGATCCCGACGCGTTTGGCCGGTTTGGCGGATTGGGGCATCGTTGGGAGGACAGAGACTGGGATCGGAATACTCCCAAACACGTCGCTTGTGAGTGGAGTTACAGCTCCTGGACTACTAGCAACATTGCGCTGTTGCTGATGGCGGAGGTAAGGCGATGGGGTCGTGGGGGTCTTATCAAACTGGATAAACACAGATGTGTACCCAATAGCAGTGAGATCAGGATACTCTGCTGCTGCTGCAGACGAAGGGGTGCGAATTGTAAACGACCCCGAGAGTTTCCGAGAGTGGGAGTAGGTGATGGATGGTCTTCGGCTTGCAGAGGACAGTCTCCGTGGGTTGGGAGAGCAATTGCACGACGAGTTGGACGTGCGACGGTGGACCATCTGAGGCGGCGAGCAGGGCGCAGGGGAGCCAGGCTGCACTCTGGATGCCCAAGTGGAGATCTGGGCGTAGCTGCTGGCCTTGGGGGAGGGCATCACAGTGCGCTTTTTTGGCTTTGGAGGAGGAGGCTGAGATAGGAAAGCGTACATGGCTGGAAAGAGAAATAATAAAAGAAATAAAATAAAATAAATTCAGCTGTGACTGCGACGAGAACTAGCTCAGTCGGAATGACCTTACCACCATACTCAAGACCATCTCTTTATATTTCTGGCTAACAAAAGAAAAAGTAGCGCACAATGTGCGTCTATTGTACTTACTGTCACATGCATTGTGATAATGTCACACCTGGTCACATCTTCTTGCCATTGTCCATTAGCCGACGATGGCAACGGTGAGAACCAGTGTCTCTCTTTCTCCGCCTTTAAGAAATTCCTGGATGATGGCAACGTGAGGCACAAGTCACGCATCGCTCCTGGAGACAACGCCATAATGGAAAGCGGTTTCTAGCCTCACCTGACTTGTTCCCGGCGCCTAAGTTACCATGCGATATGGCGTCTAGTTCCTCTAGGACTCTCTCTCAAGATGACCATGGCAAGCCTCTTAGATGGCATCCAAAAATCACGCCATACCGGTTCACATTCCTATCCACAACTATCGGGTTCGGCGTTGCCAAAGCTTTCACCAGCTCCTTCGTCTCAACAACGATTGAATGGATAGCCGGAGTGTTCATCTTTTCCATGTTGGGGCCCACCTTTCTCACACATCGTCAGTTCTTTTTAAACTAAACAATCTTTTTTTATCCGCAGCCTGTTTATTCTCGGGCTATTTGAGGACATGCCCCCTCGCCCCCTTCGATGGTTCTTGAGGCATGATCTTGCGCAGTCCGTCTGGAGTTCTCTTCCATTTATATCTTCGAGTACACCTCCCTATCGCTCGGACGAACGACAACCTCCAATCACTGGCTACAGGGTCCTTACCACCGTTTCTGTCTCGTCTTTTGGCCTTGTTAAAGCTTATCTTACATACCGGGGCTTTGCTTCATCTGCGATGACAGTCGACTGGATTCTTGGCATTTTGCTTATGTCTTGTTGAGTTTTTCTGTCGTCGGCTAACATCATTGGGCTTATCACCGTTGACTAATAATTTATACATCCTCGGTCTATATGAAAATAACTCAGTGAACCTCATGCCGTATTCCTTCTCCTATAATTTTGCTTCATATATCTTAAAAGGTTTGTGCTAAATTTTTCAAAATTTCCAACTCTGATTGGGGAAAAAAATTCTGCAGTCCCTTCGGCTTTCCTAGCCGTTTTATGCTTCATGGTTCATTTCATGACCATAGCAGCCGTCTGGAAGCTCTGGCCCCTGTACATTTCAACGGGTATGCAGGTAATTGATCCTCCTACTAATTGGATTGAGATATGGCACAACATACTCTTCAAATGCTTCATTATCCTCACCTCACTTTCGGCATTTTTTCCTCTTATTTACATCAACATTGGGGCTTACGAAATCCGAACCAAATACATTTTCCGACGTGCTATGCGATCACTTTTTCGCTTTGTTCCAAATCGTCTGCGTCCTTTCTCGAAGAAGGTGGTGAACATGATCGGTACAATCGGGTTGTTTCAACTCAGTCAGAATTCCAAGCTTATTCGAGTTTGCAGTTAAATTTAGCCCCAAGGTTGTCTGGGTAGTTGTTGCTTACATGGTTTCCTTTTGGACTGTTTTATGTTTAGCTGCACTCACTACAGCGTTTCAATCAGTTGTAATCTGGATACGTAGCAAATAATACAACCAATCGGGACAAATATGTACAACCATTGAGTATTCTATCATGACCGCCAACAAGCTTATCGATTAGAAATGCCCTGTATTCCTTTCCCTTCTCTAATTAAAACCATCCAAAGTGAAGTCAAGCACATACCCGAGATCTCGAAGAAACTTCAAAAAGCGCGAACGCTTCAATTCTCAACTGACTTGGCTCTTGTCGGGGCATCAATAAGGTAATAGTGCAAGATGTTTTTTGTCCCATTCCAGTGTTTTAGATGAAATGGGATCACGTTTAGGACAGCTTACCTCGTTGATGTGATTGTCCCTCACGATCCGGTAATATTCTGGGAGGATCTGCTTCAGAGACTACGTTCAGTAAGCCAATTTAACTTTTCCTTGTACTTCAACATCTAAATTCTTTTCTTTTTCGTCTGACGTGTATAGAACCCGCAGACGCAAACAATGTTCGCCTTGATAATGCATGTCTTTGAGCCAAGCTCTGCGCAATCTTTCATCGTCAATGTCCCTCTCTTATCGCATCGCGTACGAATAATGTCAGGAACATTTGACCATGACCATGTATCTAACTTGAAGGACAAGGGATCTGATAAATATCCCATCTTTGTCAGTCTCTGCAGAGGATTTCAGGTTGTAAGTAACACCCACTATGTTTCGACCGAATGAATTGCCGACATTCCCTTTGAATTAGCTTCATTCACCATCACCACTCATTTCCCAACTTATATCTTTCCTTCGTATACCATCTCCGACTCCACTCAGTCACATTCTTCATCCAATTCCACCCACCCTTTCCGTTCCTCTTGCCGCCATCTTGCTCGATTACGGTGTGGCTTATATCCCGGACTCAGATGCTTCAGGTTTAGGCTCGGACACCCTCTCGGGTGTTCCTGTGGATTTTTACAAGTGTCAATTGAATTTTTTCGATGAAGACGAATTCCTTCGTAGTGACCAGAACCCAAAGATCCGCCAATGTACGGTCATGGCATTTTCCTGCCCTGCTACGCTACGTGAAACCATCGACTCTGTGGGCTGTCAGAAAGGATGCGAGTGTGATCACAGTCTCAAACCCATCCAGATGCTCAACTACCTTGATGATTTGTTTGCTCAAAGGCTGCAATCGATCAACGATCCTACACTTCTACGAGTAGATGTTCAGCGAACAACAAATACTCTTGACCGGCTCACATTTTAACTGAAATAACCCAGATAGTCCAGAGAGGGATAGATCACTGGCCCGCTCTCCGCATTACCCAACATTGAACACACTCAGGGTCAGACGAGTCCAATTCCCTCTCGACGGGTCAATTAACTCTTATTCTTGTCTTCTACTTTGTAGACGGCAGTATCCTACCTGCTGAAATGGCGAAGATGCGGTAGTAAGAAGCAAGCCATTGTTCCAAAACTGGCCTGGAAATCAAGTTCGGCAATCGGCAGCAAGAGAATTGTCTATTGTTCATCTATGTAAGTCTCCAATATTCCCTTCTTCCTCTTTTCTCTCTTATGAAAAACTTGATTTCTTGTCTGTCTCCACAGAGCAGGCCATAGGCCCATGTCTGGAAAAAAAAAACCAAATCTTCTCAATATGCACATACTGTTCATACATACTACTCTACGTCCACATTGATGATTTTAATATCTTCGTAAGGTTTGTTCAGCTTATTCGTCTTTACATTCTCAATCGTATGCACAACCTCCAGTCCTGATATCACCCTCCCAAAAATAGTATGCTTCTTGTCGAGCCAAGGCGTAGCGTTAGTGGTGATGAAGAATTGAGAGCCATTCGTGTTTGGTCCTGCATTCGCCATGCTAACAGTATAGGGCCTACTTTTTATGTCAAAAAGACATTCCGCTTGAGGAGAAAGACAACGCACCGATCATGCTTCACCTCGTCCGTAAGCTCATCCTCAAACTCCCTCCCCCAAATCGACATCCCTCCCGTCCCATCACCCAGGGGATCCCCTGTCTGGATCATAAACTTGGGAATGACACGATGGAATATTACGCCCTCAAAGTAGCTGCTCCTCGCGTGCCCAACAAAGTTTTCCACCGCCTTGGGCGCGGATTGAGGAAACAACCGCATGTGGATGTCGCCCTCGGTTGTGTGTATTGTAGCTGAGTTGGCCAGATGAGATGGCCCGTTGCGTTGTTGAATCGTGGCCGCGGCAACAGTTTGTTCCTCGCGGGTCGGTCGTTCGTTGAATACATCACGGTCGCCCGACTTTTGGTCTCTGCAAAAGGACGATGAGCGAAAGGAATGTAAGACTAAACGGTGCATACTCAGGTTCAGAGCGAGTGAACATATAGAATCGAGGCTTCTTGTAGCCAGTGCAAACCAGGGTGGGATCTCGTTGTCCCTTTTCTGCGAGTATGGGATTTGCTGAAGCAGCCATTGCCTGAAACAAATGTGTGAATAGCTATAACGACCTATAGAGCATCATAGACGTTTACAAGTGTCGTCAATGTCTTCTTCGCAGGTGCGCCTTGGTAAAGAGTAAGGTTTAGGAACCTTATGGCTTCATCTTTGCCCAATAATCTCACTACCCTATTCGTCACGATATTAACAACTAAAGAGGATGGATCAGACGCCCATCAGTTACACATAATCTGTCGAACCTCACCTTTAATCCCTAACAAGGACGGATAAATCACAAAAGCCCCGCTCTCGTCCCACACCGCATTGCTCCATCTACCCGACACATACCCATCCGGGCCAGGCAACTCCAATTCTCTCTCGACAGCCAGCCGTCTCCCAAACTCCATATCCTCTACTTTGTAGACGGCCGTACCCGCCTGCTGCATCTCCTGAATGGCGTCGAGTGATTCGTCATATTTCCGCGTGAGCTTGCCAGTGAGGAAAGAGAAGACACGGACTTGGCGATCGGGAAAGGAAAAGGTGACGAAGGAAGAGGAATCTGGAGAGAGGGTTATGCAAGTTGGTGTGGATTTTGTCTGCCGAGAAATATTTCGTCAACAAGTGGATAACTATATGGGGATTTAATACTTACTTTTTTGAATTCGTAGAGGTCCGTTTCACTCTTGTAATTCCAGAGCTTGGGTACGTTCTTGGGCAATGTAAAAGGTTCCGCTGGTTGCCAGTACTCGACGAAGCCTCCTTCATCGGCTGATATCACACAGTCATACTTATCACTGTACTGTTCCACAAGAACGACCATGAGAACCTGTCAATCCTAGTCGAATGTATTTAAGAATGGCTCACCGTCATAACATGTACAGGGAAACGATGGACACTACTAAGTGTTTCCAGCGGTTTATCTCCTCCGCGTCCATCGTATAAACGAATAACACCAGAAGATGCATCCGAGCTAAACACGGGTGAATAACACATCAAGAGAAGCAGATCGAAAATAACGTACACGGCAAGAAGACCTTGAGCCTGACCTCGCTTGTGCACCCAACAACACGCATGAGGTTTGAATCCTAATTTGATGATGTTAATCATATCTAATAGGCGTCATTTTAGTTTGTTGAGTGAATTGCTGGAATACCGGAAAGCACGGCCGCTCACCAAAATTCACGACGTCAAAGACCTTCACGCTCATATCCTCCGACACTGTCGCGAACAGTTGTCCATCCGCACTTGCAGCAACAGCGGTTACGAGCGAAAGATGAGTGCGGTAATGTTTCACAAATTCAATGCCCTGTTCTTGTTTCTTCCAGAGCTTGAGATGGCCGTCTACTGAGGTTGTGATGAGGAACTCTGTTCTGGATGACAAGAGCTAGTTAACTGGCTCATTGACAGTGACAACACTTCAAACGAACCTCGTCATCACAGCAAAATTTATGATGTCTCGGTGCATGAAAGACTTGTAATATTGATCTGCATTGGGTAGATGTTCCAGATACAGACGCTCGTGAGGAAGAACTGAATATTTTGTCAGTTATTTCAAAGGTCATAGAATGAAAAAGTGGAGCCGACGAACCTTTTCTCTTCTTCTTCACTACTCCTGCTCCCGCTGGTACGGGCATAGGGCCGACATCGACATCGGATTCGTCAATTTCATCTGCTAATTTCTTTGTTACAGGCCCAGAATCATCTGCAGCGATGTCTTCCGGGTTATTTCGCGCCCGTTTTCCAAGGACGGACGCGTCTTGAGTTTCTGAATCCGACATGGGGAGAGCTGAGAACGTTGTGAGAATTTTTTGAACTATTCCATCAACTCCATTGAATGAAGACAACTGTCTGAATAGAAATACTAGCCATGATGATAAATAATGTGTAGATATTAAGTACATTTCAACACCGTATTGGAATAAGAATACGAAAACCACTGAATAATCCTGGTACTAGAATTTTGTCGAATCCGTTTGTGAATCATCCTCATTTCTCTCGAAGCTACTAATGATTGATCAGTTTGAAATCATTACCGTGAGTTGTGACCAAAAAAGCCAGTCATTAAGCGCCTGGAGCGCTGTATCTCATTGCTTCCAACTTCGCGATGCCCTCCACATTGCTTTGAATCGCATCCAAAACGGTCTGCGTAATAAACACCATGAAAGGCGTGATGCACCACCATGTTGTTGTCTGCCAGGGTTTATTGAGGAAAAGTGATAGTGATGGGCTGAGAGCAGAAATGCAGTAAAGCATTTGAAAGGATAGCGGTCTAGGAGGATTGTCTAGCCGGAGAAGGACCCTAACTTCATCTGGGAAGAACAACGCAAAATTCAGGTGAACGAATAAAGAAAGCAGTGAAAACATTGCTGGTAAAGGTAAGGAGGGATTTTGGGATGCTACTGGATAAATTGCAAGCAATGGGTTACGCTTGATTGCTATGAGCTGCCTGTAAAATAAAATTCAGTGGATGGGCATAAATACAGACACCCGAAGAGCATACAGAGCGGTCGAAAGTCCAACAAGTATTCTCAAAGTAAGATCATGACCTCGAGTCAGACTATCGTTTTCCTTGCGTAAATCGCCGATGAGCTCTTCTTGTTCTGTTGGTTGATCAATTACTTCAAAGTTGGGAGAAAATTAAAAAATTATCATACGTTGCTCATCTAATATGAAATTTTCTTCTTGAATGTTTTCGTCTTGGTCTATTTTGAAAGGTATTCGATGCCGGAAGTGTTCCATGAGGGTGGAGTACAGAAGGGAATGCCGGCCCGTACTCCGAAATGTTACCCAGTACCATTGACGAGAACGTCTAATTTTTTTTCTCACAGTGATAAGGTATTCAGATGAGGTTACACTTGTATATTCAGCAACAAATACATATGTTACAATTCTATGGCTATCAAAAGACAAGAGCTATAAAACCCATGATAACGTTTCACAACAGAGGAAAGAGACCTTCACACTAATCTACAACTTACAGTCAAATGGTTCAAAAACAAATCATGGTATACCAGGTGCAGGGCTATGGTCCATCCTCATTTTCTTTGGAGACCGATGTATCTCAACATACTCCAAAGGTCGTTTCAAGTCTACATCATTAAAATGGATGTCGACCTCTCGAATTTCATGTATATCATTGACTGTTAAAGGCGTTGGAATCATTCTAGAGGATGGAGGTGAAACGGAATGGGACTCTGCCGCCGCGGTAGATTTTGACGTCGAAGCCCTACGAGCTTTCTTTTGGGTAGACCCACTAGGGACAGAATCATGGACATAATTACAGTCCAATTGTCTACGAGCACAGCTCGCACAAGCAGGATGCGCTCCATCACACTTCGTCTTGCGTGCTATGAAAATAGACGATCAGGTGTTTGTGGGTTATATCGAGGAGTGAAAAAAATTACCCCGACAAAAGTTGCAAGCAACAACTTTCGGACCTGAGTTTGTGGATTGGCGGGTGCTCTTCCCAGGCACTGTTGCTGCCCGTTTGCGTTGTGCAGCTTGCAACTCGGAAGCAGGGCGAAGAGGAGGCAAAGTGGGAGCAGACATGGGAGCGGGCGTAGGAGGTGACCCTTCAGCCAAAGGAAGAGTAGCAATACGCGGCACCTCATCAGCGAAATAACCATGGTTGCCCGCATCAATAGTTTCGATTTTAGGGCGAGACGCCACCCCTACAGAGAGTGTGATAGAACTGTCTGTACGATGATCGCTGATAGACGAAAGCGAAGGTAACGATGACGGAGTATAAAGATCCTGAGGGTGTCTCCCAGAGTTGGAGCTCCTCCGTGATGCTGAATTCGACTGGACCTCAGGGGATAAGGAGGGATCAGGGGACCTGTCATCGCCTCCGCTGTCACTCTCGCTCCCTTCTCCTTGCCGCTTTTGTTTCACTGTGCTGCGCCTTTTATTCTGAGGCATGTAATCACACGGATTACTGCGCTTCATGCATTGACCGCAAGCCGGGCGGCCACCGTCGCACTTGAGTTTCCTTGCTGAAGGAGGGATTAGCATAGCTCATTAAGAAAAGCAAATAGACATACAGCGACAGAAATTGCATGCGACTGTGATTTTTTTAGTCCTTTGCTTATTTACCCCTGAAAGGAGAATAGTCAACAACCGTGGAACTAATAATGTAGATCATTGATACTAACTCGAAGTTGATGCCCTGTTTGTTGCGCTGGATGTGGCTGGGTCAGGCATCGAACGAGGAGCCAAGTTGCGAGCATCACCAGGATACACTTCACGGTGTTGCTGTTGGCTGGGAATAGAATGGTGGTGTGTAGCTTGTTGTGCAGCAGTGTCAATAGCCAAGATAGGTCTGGAAGGGTGTGTAAGAGAAGGCATTTGCGGCAAATGTGATATAGCTGAACGTGGCAGCGGATGGAGATGTGTATAATCAGTCCGAAACTTTTCAAATAGATAGTCCCGAGTATAACGTTGGAGAGTCTATCACCGAATCAGAAATCGGAGAATTCATAGAGGGCAAACTTAGAGCTTACTGTCATGTGGTGGAAAATAGCCACTCGGAGCGCTATAAAGTCGCTGTGCGTTGCTTCGAGGACATCCAAATTGCCCCAACGATATGAGCGGACAAACTTCCCGCGAGGGAACTGAGAAGGAAGATGTGCGGAAGGAGTGTATTGCTGAACTAACTCGTGGCGAGACGGCATTCTTCTTGAAACTCCGTCGCTGTGTGAATACATATCAGGTGAAATGAGGGCATAAGGAAGGCGGAGTAAAGGCGTTGATGTCGGCGAGGTTGGCGGCGTACCATTCAAATTTGACGATGTTCCATTGGCATGGACATAGCCGTTTGACGGGTTTGGTTGGTTGTTGGTCACATTGTCATCTGCGTGCGTTAATGGGGGATCCACATCAAAGATACCGAAGCCAATGCCGGCATCCGCTAGATCCCTACGAATGGCCAGCTTGATGGCCGCCAAACGATCGTTTGATAAGATATCCGACTTTGCGATGACCGGGAGGACATTCACGCGACCAGAAAGTTGGCGTATCGCCGCAACGTCGGCTTGTGGCAAAGTGGGCCTAGCGAGGAGAGGGTTCGTAGTGACAGGGGGCTCCAGAATAAGTGGCTCGTGGTCCGGCTGGGAAAAGCTGTTGGTGCGTGTTCGGGGAATAAGCGGTGCAGGCGGTGCCGGAACGGATGGCGGGACAATTTGGTCCGGATCCAAAAAGTAGATACACCTGTGCAAGCATGAGAAGGTTAGACACACGAGGTGTATGAAGGAGGAGAGAGCAAGCCACGCACAAATGGATATAGCGGTCGCCAGTCTGCGCATTCCACTCCTACACGGAGACAACACCCGTTGAGCAAGGAAATAACGGAGATAGATTAAATAAGCGCCTCACATCCTCGATTCCCTCTATAAATCTAGCATCAATCTGGCGAAGGATTTCACTGAGCAACCTCTCAGTGCTAGCTTCGTCTTTAAAGTCGAGTGATGGCGTATCGATAAGTGTAAGACCCAGAGGTTGAAGCTGGCCGCTTGCGTCAACGTCAACATTGATATCAATTGATGCAGAGCGAATATAAGATGTATGCCCATTAGAGCCTTGAACGAATTTTGCGACAGATGCAAGTTGGTCCTTAGTTGTCCGAGAAGAGATAAGGCTTGTATCCAGCAGCAGGCGTAGGAAAGACGTTTTGCCTGATCCGAGGGCAAGTGGGGAAAACGGCGCTCAGTCAACGATGCAGCAGCAAAATGGGCGGTCCTGTCCGAAACACAACACTCACCTCCTCTGCATCCTGCAACAAGCAAATTAAACTCTGGTCTAGCACTATCTGCATTTAGATAGTGAATTCATGAGCGATGACATGGACGGAGGTGAGGAATGGTGAATTCACCAGTGCTCACCTGGAGCTTCATGTTTGAGGGATTGGGAACCACCTGGGTAACCGGTCCCAACGGTCTGGAGAACTGACCGATCAACGTCGTCGTGGCGAATCCGATGGTCAGAGTTGTTCATGGCAAAGGAGTTCACCAGCGAACGGGCGGAGACTCACAGAACCGGGGAAAGCAGGATTGGCCGCAAGCGCGGTAATTTCGAAAACTCTGATGGCAGAACCGATACTTGTCAATTTCTACCGAACCAATCGGAACAAACCAAGGACCACACGATGCCATAGTTGCATTTCAAAGAGTAAATAAAGGAAAAAATAAAGTAAAGCTAGATACAACAAGAATATAGGTACGATTAGATTTCAGTATAAGCAGAATTAAAGGTGTGCAAGGACCTCAACACCAGGGATAGGGTATAAACACCGTGGGAACGGTAGGTATGAGAGGAAACGAGTGGATGGCAACACAGTACGTAAGGGGAAGGAACACAAAGAGGATCATCGACGGACGGCCAACACTACCAGAAATGGCTTGACGTCGGGCACGGAGGGGAGGAGAAGCCGGCTTTCGGAGGGTTTGTTATGATCCGTACTGATCAAGGTATTCATTCCTTTCTGCTTCCGACCGATCTTCTGAGCTCGTTTCCCGACTCCGACTCCGGGCACGTTCACCTCGTGTGTGATGATATCTCCTCTCTGAATGCGTCGACTGAAGTGTGGATCGGTGTTGCGGCGATGGTGGGGGTGGCTGAAGGCCAAAGCTCTCCAGCGACAATACTGACATGTACGGCCGCACCTCTGGTGCAAGTGTGTCTAATTCGTGCTCGGCGACGAAACTTGGCGTGCGCTCGCCTGCGGATTTTGACCCTAAGCTTGAAGGTTCTGATCGCGCGGCGCCTCTCTTCGAACGGCTTCCCTTTGGCGCTTTCCCTGGACCTCTCCGTCGTTGGACAGGAACGTATTCGCACTCAAATTTGCGAACAGTACAATTATAACACGACGGCTTTTCACCGTTACACCGCAGTTTCCGTCCTGAAAACAAACGGGAAATAATCTCGTAAACTTTGACATCCTCTCCATGCAAAAATGATAAGCTCACCTCGGCAAAAATTGCACGCTACGGCCGTCTTCCTGGAATTTCTTGACTTCTTTGCGTTGTCGTCTGTCTCGACGGATTCTGCTCGTCGTTTTTTCCCTTTCTGAGAACCTTCGCCATCATTACTTCCAACTTCTGCCGAGCGGGAGTCAGATCGACGTATCACATCAAGACTTCTTTCTCTTGCATATGAAGGTGAAGGTGCCGAGATGCTTAGAGAACCCACTGCAGGATATGAAATCCTTCTTTCATATGAAGGGAATCGTTCATTGGAATTTGAGTCAAAGAGCTGAGAAGGACCTGGCAATCTCTCAAAACTTCGTGGCTGCTGCAACGAATATTCCCCTACAACGAAATTGGATTAGATATGTCGCGTTTATCAAATAGAATGGATATGTATATTACTCAGCAAAGAATGACCCGACGTTGGGCGATACACATCACTGTCATTTGTGTGGCGGGATTGATCAAACATAAATGTGCCTTGCTCATAACCAGAACTTCCTCTCCTATTGCTGTCAAACGGACGCTGGTCGACATGCATCGGATGGCTTAAACCGCGTCGATGTCTAGAAGGACTATCTTCTTGTGAAACAGGGCGCAGGAGAGACGATGGACCGGCTTCGCCCTCCCTCCAATGTGTTTGTGACAGGGAAATTTCTCTTTGAGTTGAGAGAGGCGGCAAAGTATGGCCAAAGTTGCGAGAAGACATGGACGGTCGTGAAGAGGAGTAAAATACGGGATCGCTGTATATCGGACTTCCATGACGCTGCGGAAATGAGGATCGAGGGTCGGAAGCACGATGAAGGGGCGTGGATGAGAGCTCCGGCAGGCGTCTTTCCGAGTGTCTGTCGCGTGTCTCTAAGGGTGAGAACTCAAACGGAGGAAAATGACGACGATGTTGACCGAGCAATAAGGGAGAAGATGGTCCTGGATGTATGGAACTGTGCTGAGTTGAGGTCGACCTCTCCGACCAGTCATGGTGAGGGAGACCCTCTGGTCGGAGAGTCGTCCTTGTCTGGGAGTACCTGGCTTGCTGTGGGCCTGAATAGAGATGGGGAATGAGGCTGCTGGGGAGCGAACTTTGTCGCGGCGGTGGATGGTGCTTCTTGTCGTGTCGATCCATGTTCGTTGGGGGTCGTTGAACACAGGAAATTATCTAGCCTGACCTGCACGTAGGAGGGGTTCTTTGGACAGACTGACAGGGTGTGCAGCCATGCAGGCAATGCTAATGGAGGACTGTCCAGGTTCAGACCCGAGAAATTTGAATCGACGGAACGATCGACATTACGGATAGAGGGAAGGGATAGCTTGCGACGTTAATTACCTTCCGCTCTCGGTCCCTCATCCATTCAGGGATGCAATATTTCAAATCATTTATCCAGACAATTCATTCTCCATCTTTTCCACCTCGAGTCTTTCCCGACCCATCTGTCTTTCTCCTTGATTATATTCGTCCCAGATCATATCCCTCCACCCTAAGAAAGCATGTCTTTTCCGAAAGGGTGCATCACCTCCTATGGCCTGTTTGACCCGACACAATGGTAAACCCCTTTTGAGGAGTTTTATTTGGCATTTCACGTCTGCTAACCGATGACCATTTTTTCACTTCTTTTTGCTGCAGCAATTAATCACGCCAATCGCCCATGTGGAATGGATGGCATCTAGGCATTTTGATGAAATTCGATCTTGATCCCATCATATAAACTTTTAAACAAATCTTCAGAAATTGATAATTCAGAAAAAATGATATCCTCAAAATTATTTTTTTTAAACTTTTGGATTTTCAGACATTCGGTGTCTTATGCAAGACACGAGTCTTTTGCGGCAAATTTTTTAGTTCGAGGGTCGGTTCTCAGAGGGGAAATATCTATATCTGTAATCCGTTTCCGTGCAAGACGATCTACGGATGAGGCTGGTCTGCAATCTTCATCCGTCACGAACGGTTTACCCCACATATGTCTTACCAGGTTGGAGTCACACTAGAGTACAGTGGTCCCCCGGCCAGTGAGACACCACCACCCAGTGAGACGACTGGGCTTATCAGCACCAACTTTGTCCCTTTTGCCTCGGACTTTTTGCATATGTCTAGTATACAATGCAATGAACATGTGTACAGGTTTTTACAGTTATCGAATGGCATGGAAGAATATGGGGGATGTAACAATGCCTGAAAACAGGGCATAAAGTGCAATGTGGCAAATTTCACATCAATTCTTGTTGTTTTTTTTTCAATATACAGTTCTCATGGATACTTAATGCTGAAATACCATAAAGATCGCAACTCTAATGCACTTAAAGGGAGAAAGATTGAGAAAAGATGAGACGGGTGCATATCATGACAGATTGCGTCTGTCACATCACGCTTTCTATTTTAGGATATTAGAGCGTGAAGTTGCAAAATCGGAAAAGCGGCGAGCACGGTGGACAAAGCCCAAGCAAGGAAAGATGGAAAAAGCAACTCCCAGACCAAAAAAACCTGAAATAGAAGGATCGGATGGGGAAGACGAGCGCCAGGCTGACGAACATGAGCAGTCTGACGACGACGACGACGCGATGATTAGATCTTTTGATGGCATTATTTGGGTGTGGGAATCGTCAATTGTCTCACTGGGCCGTTTTCATGTTCTAAGGAAGATTTAGATTGATTTTACGATATAATAGTCAGTTCGTTATATTTTCATCTAAAAACCTTGCACAGATATGTATGAAGGTAATGTGAATGTAATTGCCTATACTGATTTAAGTAGAATAGCCTCAAAAGCTTTTCCGAGGCTGGGCAAGATTTGGGTGTCTCACTGGCCGGGGGACCACTGTATGGGGTTTATGCTAGTTCAAGTACGAGATACTAAAGCAGCTGCGGCCCGCCGTCCCGAATTCTGACCCGTGTCGGTCACGTCCCCCTTTTTTATTTTTATTTTTTTTTGACTGCAGATCAGTCACGAAATTCTTTGAGCGGATTTCAGTGATGTTTCCTACGCAAAAGCGTCTACTATCATCGTCGTCCACGCGTTCCTTTTCAACGAGCACAAGATGCTACAATAAACCCATCCTGAATCGATACAGTCGACGCATCACACAACCAAAGGATCAAGGCGCGAGTCAGGTAACTTTCCCTACATTCTTAGGAAATGCGGACCCGTCAGTTTGAACTGCAATGT
>QDKV01005011.1_pt1 | contig 21996 bp, 28 predicted proteins | sample 1861101 | NCBI WGS metagenome assembly QDKV01 (sample SAMN04275158, study PRJNA302643) | Fungus metagenome, whole genome shotgun sequencing project. | isolation source: fruitbody | host: Mallocybe terrigena | place: Sweden | collected 2013 | reverse complement strand
TCCCGTTCCCACGTCGTTGAAGCGAAAGCGCGATGATACGAACGAGGACGAGGAAGTTATTGCGCAGGGTGAAGAAGCTATCAGTGTTTCTGCTGGAGATGCTTGTACAGGTGTGATGAGTGAGACTGACGCAGTGATTGCGAATGACACGGCTGAGAGATGCGGAATGGATGACACTGATGGACCGCCGCCCTGCAAGAAAAGTCGCAGAATTGGTTCGGCCATCGCTCAGACGGCTTCAGCATTGACCATTGGTGCGGTGGTTACTTGGTCCGCTTTGGCATTCAGCTAGGCGCGTTCTTTTCCATCAATGTTGAGCGAATGACGAAGTGGGTTACGGACTTGGCATTTACTATTTATGGGGCGTACCACAAATTCGATTCCAGGAGAAAATCTTTACTCTTAGTCTTTTTCCTTTGCTTGAATGTAAATTAGGAGGTTTCTGCTGCAACAATAAAATCTATTATTCTTTGCCAAAGTCCGAGAATTAGTTCTCTTCAATAAACTCCATAACTGATGTTGTTTTGACGTCGTCACCTTGAGTTCAATAGCTGCGAAGACCAGGAATGGCTGTTCGACCCTGAAGTACTTGTTCAACGCAGATCTCTGGGTTCAATCGAATGTAATTATAAAAATTGAGAGCGACAAAACAAAACAGATAACTGAGATATACAATAAAGTAGTCGAACCTATCAGTCAATATATCTTCTCCTTATATCCTTGGTCAGAGCCTTTAACATAGCTACTGTAACCGTTGGTCCTTCTGTTAATGCCAGTGATGCTGTGCTGGTTGTTGGCGAGAGCATTTGGTCGCCATTCAGAGATGCTAATGGTGTGGAGCTGTTGTCCCTCGCAACCGAAGCCACAGAAGGCGATAGACGAGGTCGCTTCGTCTCGGGGCTATTTTGCTCGCTGCTACTCAGGGAGTAGCTCCGACGCTTCGGTGACCGACGAACGCTCAGATTGTATGCTTGCAGTAACTTCATGTGTAGCGGTTGAATCTTTTCCTTGAAGGACCCGAGTGATGAATTGATGTCCGACGTAAGTACCGGGCGTGCAGATGATGGGTCAGGATAGAGACGTTCGAATCGGGCTTGAATGAGTTCGTGGAGGTGCTCGATGAAAATACGCATGGGAAATTCTGCGAAGGCTTAAGAATTGACGAACTCTTGCATATAGAATTGACAGACCTTGACGGATGTTGCGGTACGACAGAACATTCATAGCGATTATTCTCGCATCATCTTGCGAGCTTAGCCCCGACAACCATTCCATAACATGGTCGTACGTAGATCTACAGCGATGATCAGATGATGGCCCAATCCAATCATGGGAAATGACTCACTCGCTATCAACCAATTTTCCAGGATCAAACGAAGGCAATCCGTCTTGTGGTAATGCATCCTCCAGCACGGAATGAGCAAAATGTGAAATTATGTTCAGAAGGGCGATAGAGACTTGGATGACCATGCCATATAAATTCCAGTTTGCTATACGAACAAGTCAGCACATAAAACATTTCAGGATGGCGGGTATCACTTACTGCGACCATTGTCATTGCAACATACCAGCCATTCATCTAGAAGGGAAGCGAAAGGAGGCTCGAAGACCTTGAAAAAACCTTTTGAAGTTAATGATTTTACAAGCCTCCCATCCGTATCTAGGGACAGTGTAGAAAGTGTTGTCTGAAGTCTCATGTCGAGATCTTTGGTGGCCGCAGTTATTGCGAAAATATGATGTGTTTGGATAGTTGAATCATATCCAAGTTGCTTCACCTATCAAGCAAAAATCTTTCAGAAATCAAATTCCCGTTCGAGCACACGTTAAAACAAACCATGTCTAGAAAATCAGACGGCATCGAAGAATTGTCCTCCGCCCAATGAATAATGAAGAGCGATGGGATAAAGTGGCGCTTAGGAGGTAGAGTGTTTATTACTGCTCTCAACCGTGAGCAATCGTCCAATACTCGATATTTGCTAAGGAAGGAAAATTAGAATAGGAATGGTCTTCAAAGAGTCAGATATTACTTCTCTAGTTCATCGGCATCATTCTGGGGGGTACATTCAAACAAGATCATTCCAGGATACCCTGGTTTCTTCGAAGCCATGGAAGTTGACAATGGAATTGAAAAAACATTTTCAGAGACCCAACAACCCGAGATCGGCATGTCAAACTTGCGTTCTAGCCAGATCGCCGTGGCGTCGCTTCCCGGATTTAGGGATAACCAAATATCCCATGGTAGCGCCAGTGTCGATGGGCTGACTTCCTGTATGTGTTTCCTAATAACATTGAGGAAGGAACCTTGTGCCCAACGCTGCTCGTGTTCTTTCTGATTCTGAAGATAGGAAATACGACATTAAGGATGACGAACGAAGGAGTGGGCAGAAGATTCATCAAGAACAATCCAGACCGCAACGGAAGAAATATGCACCTCTTTAAAACGTTCCGCAAGCTCGGCATCCGTCCTCGGTAACCGATATTCAGTTGAGACTCTTTTCCTTGCTCTTTTCTTTGGTGGAGATGGACTGAATCCATTCGTTAACAACTTTCTCTGTTTGTCTGGAGGAGTTTCTGGTCTCGACAACGAACGCGCTAGTGATGACTGCCGACTATGGTTCTGATTTATTCTTTGCCGATACTCGTCGCCATGTCGACATGCTTCATGCCATGCTGCTCTGTCTATGGCTCGTTTGAGCCATCGACCAAAGATCTCTTTTACCAGCAAACTTCTCTGTGAAAACATTACCGCTTTCTTCTTCATCTCTTCGACCTCCTCGATATCGTGATAAATAAGTCGATTGGCCGCCTTCCCTTTTCCGTTCATTTTTGACAGAGGTGCTGATTGAAATATTCCTGAGGTCTGAGGCGTCGAAAGTGGTGTGAAGTTGTTCAATGGTTTGGGACTCCCTGCTATGGGGGTACCGATAACTAGTGGACTCAAAATTTCTTGACTGCTGTTCCATGAAATCGACCCTCGATGCTCCAGAGCACTCCGAAGGTGATCTATAAACAGGTTAGGTGGCTGGGTATTTGGTGTTGACGGAAGTGAAATGGGTTGAATTCTTGGGGTATGGGGTACCCTAGGAGAAGCGGAAGACGATTTCGAAGACGAATCCATAGACGAGTTGGTGTTGATCTTCAAAAGTGGTGGTGCAGTTAGTCGGATGAGTTGGGGGATAGCTGATGTTGACGTTGGAGGAATTTCTTTGAAACACAACGTCTGCTGGGCTGTCGGAGGGGCTGTCAGTGAGTTGAGGGATGGTTGGAAGTCGGTAGTGACTTGTGTAGATGTAATATTATCCACTGTTCTGACGTCGTGGGCAGGGACTGCGTCACTTGTAGAAGCAGGGAATGTCTGAGAAAGTCTGGACGGCGCCGAAGCATTAGGTGGTGCGAATTCTGGTGCCTTGGGGTTCAACAAAGAAGTCGACAACGAAATTGATGAACCATTGACAGCAAGATTCCCACTTTTCGTAGAGGAGGCTGGAGAGTATAACGGTGCAACGCTGTTCACAGCTGCAGTTGAACTCGAAACATAATTCGCAGAAGACTGAGGTACAGGGGCCGAATCTGAAGATGTAATCAGAATAGGTACCCCAAACAAGGAGAAAACGAACTTGAAACAAAGGGTTGATTGCTGGCAGGACCAGGAAAAACAGTCGATGAAGGCTGCACTGAAGGTGTGGGTGTGGTGAACGTTCCACTAGCAAAAATGTTTTGGGACGATGCGTTGGGTTTGTGGAACGCAGAAACAGCAGGCTCAGCCGATGGTACGGAAAAGAAGGAAGGTCCAAAAACGTTTGTCGCGCCAAAGGCATTATGTTGGGACACTAAGCCTGCAAAAGCGTTACCAGTAGCAGGAGTAGCTGAAGCTATGGAGGAAACTGTCGGGACCGAAATTGACGACGATTTTTCGGCCACGTCTGATGACAACCACGGCGCAGAAATCGGTTTCAGAGGTGCTGGGGCAATGGTATGTGTCCGAGACTCGTCTATTCCAAGTTCATACCTTTCTAAGCCCTCTGTCTGCACTGCACCGGAGTGAATTTCTTCAAAATGACCAGATGTGGAGACCCCATCGATGATTTCAGGAAGGGTTAGATCACTTCTGATGCTCTCGATGTCCTCAATTGTATCCTTGCCGAACAGACATTCTAGGATACATGCGACGAGGTACACCATAACCGTGCTTCCTTGATCGTTGAGTACGCCCGCTAATTGAGAAAAAATTTGCATGCCCTCCTCTGTCACAACCAACTTTGAGGTCTTAGTAATGGGGGCACTATTCTTTTGAACATGATGACGAAACTCTGTTGTAAGTTGGAAGACGGGGTGAGTCAAAATTTGTTTCGGGATGTCGTCGTGACGTTCTCTCTGATCACGGATATGAACGAGGCGATGGTATACTCGCATTTCGAGTTCAGTGGGCGATTGATATTTGCCTCGTTGGTCCTCGTAAAATTCCTTGAGACTCTGAAGCGCTAAATGTTGGGTAGTAGGTCAGACTTGACAACTAACTTCAGTAGGTTCACTCACTGTTCATAAGCTGTTGCTCCTCCAAAGGAACAGAAAAGCCTGGGACATCTTTCTGGAAATGGAGTGCCAAAATATGAAAACGGGCACAACGATCGTGACATTCTATCGCAAGCGGACCCGTCATGTGTTGCATCGTAAAATCGTTGCGAACAGCTCGAGTTCTATCGCGAATGAAATTAAAAGTCGGAGAAAAACCACCGCGAGGAAGAAGGTCGTGAAAGAGATAGTCGAGAGTGCGCTACGTCGAACAAGTTCAGCATACACTCAATTTCGTTGTTGATTGGACATTCACTTTGAGAACTTTAGGTGGTCGGAGGTCTGACGGTAGAATCCTGTCACCAGCACCCCGTTCGTACATTTTCACGGTGCGGTTGTGGTCAACACGCTTCGTTCCGGGAATCTTCAATTCCATCAGCGTAGTTTTCCTTGCCGTAAACCAAAAACGACAGAACGTACCATTTCCCATTCAAAAAGATTATTCTCCCGTTCACGTCTGTGTCTCTCGAATCGAGGACACATGTCCATACATGTACCAACGATATTTATTGCATCTTCCAGTCGCTTGGGTACAAGAGGGTCATCCATTTTGCCTTCTGCAATTGCTGTTTTCCTTTCAATTTCGCGGGCTTTTACTAACTAAAGCAGAGTCTATAATTCTGCATCATGAAAGCCGAAAAAATGCATACCTCTTGGAAGAATTTATCACGCTCCTCTTGGGTCTCGAGCTCAGGCTCTTGAATGAGATGTCCTGACCCGTCATCGCCTTCCGAATCCATATCGTAATCTTCATTGACAATCTCTTCGCCGTACTCATTCTCATGACATTCTTCCAGGCGAGGATTTGGTTCTACGGTGTCCTGAGGAGTAGGTCGGGGAGCTACGTTGTTTAGATGGAGAGAAGCATTCTGGAATTTCGGAATGGTGCCTCGAGGTCCTCTTCCTCTTCCACCTCCAAGATGCCCACCTCTTTCCCAACGATCGCTGTCGGCATTGTTGGGTGTGTGACTTGTAGAACCTCCAGAAGACCAGTATTTGTTGCGTGACTGTGGTCTCCCTCGACCGTCATGGCCAATCCCTCCCCGTCCACGGCCACCTCTGGCAAACATCGGAGCCTCCATGCCCGCCGGATAGAGCTCCCAAAATGTAAAGGGTCAACGTGAGGAGACGAGCTGAACAATTAATTCTGACAACGACATGCCGTCACAAGCTCTGTCACGATTCGACAGCAAGCTGTGACATGTATTTATTTAAATTATTACTGAACCTTGTGCAATCTCACTAGTAGTCGTCTGTATCGACGTATGCTCTGGATTCCTCTTAGATTTTCTTTCCATTCGTGAGTGTAGAACGCCCTCTATCATAAAGCGCTTGCGTTTTGAACACAAGGCAGGTCATGCCTGTACAGAAAATCTGTGCAACTGTTCAAACTGTTGCAAGAAAGGTGAAGAATATGAATACAGCGAACAAGAACCTTTGTTGCCAGAAGAACCCCCCACCCGACTCGGTGTGCAGCCAGATGCAGTCCCACAAATGCAGGCAATGGCTTAGAACTTTGTCTTCATCAATGTGGGTTTTCGATGGTGTTGTGGCCGCACTGTGGTTGGCGGTGGCAATGACAATGGTTGGTAATGGGTGGTGTGTTGCCACCTTACCTCTCTTTTTTTTCTCAGGTCGAGGTGTTATTAAGAATATCGCACATCTCTGTGGACGTTCGCGCTCAACGATCACGCGTAAAAATTTTCGCACCCATCCCCATCCCGTAGGTCGACGGACCACTTCATCATTTTCGGAGTTGTGTAAAACTTCCCACGGATCATTTGTTGTACGCCACGATGACCGAATCTTTTCCGGATTCTTTGGACATCATTCGGGACGCTCTCAACCTGCCAGACCCCACTCAACAGTTGCTTGAGATTATCAGTGATCATCCTAAATCCACAACTATCAGTGACATCGTCGTAATCTACTTCGAGCTCGTTGAACAGTCCCCATCCCAGGTCGACAAGCTCACAGCTACTCTCGTCAACCTCAAAAGCTTGACCGAGATCACCCTTATCGGCCATGACAGACTTGGCAAAACAATACCGATATCGATTGCCTGGGCCCTCGACTTGGAGCTCCACGAGTTGCTCGGCAGCCTACTCGTCGGCTTGAATGTTGCACCTATATCCCCCTCGAACGAACACCTCATCGCCTCACTACTCTCCGCCGTAGCCATGAAGCATTCACTTTGTCACTCTCATGCCTTCTCCGGCGCAGTCCATCGCGGCCTGTATTATTATGATGCCGCTTTATACCGCTATGATGTTGCGGGACACCAGGCTCTTGTTCTTGGAGCGTGCCTTCAGCTATCTATGAATGGGTCACATTTCTGTGGCCCAGAGGGTTTTGATGCCCATCAAGTTCTCAGTGCCCTTGAGAGAATCAAAAACGTCAGCGTTGTGAAACATCCTGGTGGACTACGACTACTTGAGGTCTGTGATTGACTTGACCATACTCTGACCCAGACTTGAATACATTAGCAGGTTACGATTCAACAAGCCAAGGATGGCTTCAAGAGTGATATTGAGGATAGTTGGGGCATTCTGTTTTCATAGTGATTGTGACGCACATAATTCAGTATGTTTGCACCATAATTTTCATGCCGAATGGGTAATTTTGTTGTGCTTTTCATAGTTGCTGTAGAGTATCGTGGCTTGATCAAATATTCGACTGTGCGGCAATATTGGCTCAAGTAGTCGTTTGTTCTTCCATAGTCACATTGGTGCCTGGATGCTGGTAATTAGAACTTCGAATCCTCTCTTCATTATCTTCACCATTGCTTGTCCTCAGCCCCATCTTGACATCTTGTATGTCTGGTGTATTGCTGGAGTCACTTTGGCCATAAGATAATCTGTCAAATTCGTTGTTCGCCTGCCTTCGTCTAAGACTAGTACTCAGGCTAATGCCCCAATGGTATATATACTTTTTAATGTCTTGTTCATTCACATAGGCCGATATTTTCTCATAATGCTCATCAATCACTAAGAAATAAAATCTGCGCATACTAAAAAGGACCTGGCACTGCGAAGAGAGTTTAACACCTCCCAAGCCTCTGCTAGAAGTGTCACGGTGGTGGTTGTCTTGATCTTTGGCGATGATCTTGGCCAGCCTGGCCCCTTCAACAACATCACCCTCTCCCCATCCAGATTGTCTATTACTTGCAACTTCTCAATGTCCTTCTGCGCAGCAATTGTGGCGTAAATTACATCCTGCGTGCAAAAAAGACCCTTTCCAATGTGTACTTTTTCCATCCAAAGTTACTTGACTGTTTGATGCTCCGCCACCGCGTATCTCGTTTAAAACGGGGTCAAACCGTTGACGTTCGATTCTATGGGTTCTTTTCCAGGGTTCCGCAGGCAAAGATTCACTTGAAGCTTTCAGATGGATATGCGATGTGTTGTCTGGAAATACAACAAGTGATACACAATAAAAAAAGGGGAAATAAACGAAAGTAATCAAAAATAGTACAAATGAACTGCCGCATTATATTAATAAGTCTGAGCTCAACAACTATAAAAAAATCCATGTATACATAACGTCCATAAAACGTAAAAAAAAAGAGAGAGAGAGAGAGAGAAAAAACTTCTTCAGCACTTTTGCCACATTTTTACATAGTCGCTAAAGACATTTACAATCAATAAAGAAAATGTGCTGAACGATATATTAAAAAAAAAACGTACACAACCATCGATCTAGCTTCGGCGTCCTTGGGCCAAGTAGGTTGCCACTGATTCTTTGCTCGCCAGAAATCCAACATGGGTGCTTTCAAAAATTTCGATTGTCAGAAAACATTCATAAAGTTTCGGAACAAGTTTACAACAAACGTACTCGCAGACCCATCCAACCAAGGTTTTTCATCACCGTTCGGGAACCATCCATTGGTACCCCCAACAGCGACGTTCAAAATGAGATAGAAGGCTGGTTAAAAAAAATAAAAAAATAAAAAAAAACATAACAAGTCAGCCAACGCCCCGAGCAGACGATAATGTCGTCCTACGCTGATCAAATGGTGCGACCATCGTCCCGTTTACCCAAGGATTCTCGAGGACGAGAGAGTCTGAAGCGTTCTGTACCACAGGTGGAAAATCTCCTCGTTCGAAGAAGGGTTCCTTGATCTTCAAATCTAGCAAGTGATGTAGAGGGGTGTCGACGTATATCCGGCTGTCACAAGGAAGGGGAGAGGCATTTCAGTCAACGATGGGGTGTAATTAAAGAAGGCGAAGAGGTCATAGCGTCGGTGCTTTTGCACTTGCTCCAAAAATCGAAACTCACATGAAATCCTGTTCCCATTCCAGTACATAAGTGTGGAACCCTTCATCATAACTCCCTCGACGAAGCGACCACCAACCGAAGGTCTTCCATCCACTGTTGAGCCATGTCAGTGGGCCCCAATTGAGTGAACCTCGTACGTAGTCGGATCCTCTATTTTTTTGGTGATCACAACCCTTCATGAGTAGGTTTTGCATATGGGTTTTTTGAAAATTTACTTACTGTTTGGGATAACTAGGGCCATTACCGCGCGCCTCCATGATATCGATCTCGCCTGCAGAAAAAAGTTTGATCAGAAGAAACGCCAGATAGACGGTGAAATCTGGATGGTGAAGTTGAAGATCGGGAGATAGACATACCGCTCATAGGCCAGGGACCATAAGTATCATTGACAGGAAGCATCCAAATAGCGGGCCATAACTGCATCGAATCGGGGTGATCCCTGCAGACTTTTAACATTGAAAATATAGGCTTACCCAGTCACTAAAGGCGAATCGAAAAGATCCAATTATTAATATCCATAACAAGAAGGAAAAAAAAAAGTCAGATTTACCCAGTAGGGATCTTTGCTCTCACTTCGACTCGTCCATATTGAATGCTAGCCGACTTCCTAGTACTAAGCCTAGCACTTTGCACAGGGTTTATGACCTGTCCTGTCGTAACGTTGCTGACAGCGGAACATGCCTTGGTGTAGGCTGCAACGTCAAAAGCATCTGACCCGCTTGACCAGCTAGTCTGCTTCGAGGAGGTATAAGAAATCCCTTTGGTAGTGTTGTACGTGCACCCGGTAATATTGTAGACGTATCCATCGATGACAGAAGCTTCGCCAATGACGTCCGAAGTAAGCGTAGGAGTAATGTAAAGATATCCGTTCTTCACATAAGAATTGCTTTCTGAAGCTGTAGTCATTTCAAATTGGCCATTTCTATAATCAATTCAGGTAGTTCTTTCTCAGTGTTTTAAGAGACCAAAAGAAACTTACCCGAATCCGCTCATTTCGACTTCTCGGAAAAACTTCCCATTCTCTCCAAAGACATTAGCATCCGAGTCGAAGTTCTCGTCCATAACCATGCAAAGGTTGCCTTTCAGAACCTCGACATCGTTCCAACCAAACCACACGCGAACTCCGCCCAGCAAAATACCAAGAATCACCACACCATAGGTCAAAGCATATGAAATCCTCTGATAAGGATCCCGCACGGTCAACCAAGGCTTTTCGATGGCAGTGGACGAGGTGAGCAGCGTGGATTTTGGTCGCTCGCGCTCAATCTTGATAGAAGACGGCTGTACTGAGCTGTACATGACCAAGGTACGCGTTCTTGGCAGAGAGAACGTCTCCCTGCGAGACGTGTCAGACGTTCCGGGTCGACTGAAATACGACGACGATCTTCGCGAGAAGTCGGCAATGTCACTCTGGGAAGGCGTGCTAAACGTGATGTTATTACGTGGTGTAACTGGAGGCGTCTCCAGGAGAGACGTGTTGTTCGATATTGTCCTGGAGTGGTGGGATATCCTGTTACCGTCATTTTCGCCATCAGATGCGCCTTGCGATGGGTTGGCAAAGCTGGATTTTGGAGGCACCAGCTTCTCTTCATCAACTAGTGCAAAAGAAGTCATAGGGGAAAAGAACTCTGAACAAAAAAGGGTCAGACCAAAAAAAAAAAGGCGCGTTTGACAAACCGTCCAAAGCCGGCTGTGTTACTATAAGAACATGCCTCGCCTCGATAATATCGCCGAACAAATGGTCTAATGTCCTGCCAGAGTGCTGTCCAACAGTCTAGTAATTCAATGTCCCCTTGGCCTTTAAAAAAAAACCTGTGGGTGATAAGGTGAGAAAAGATCTCTGAACCGTCCAAATTTGATCTGAGCCTTCTCTCATGCCTGCCAGGGATTACATGAGGTTGCCTTCAGGTCCCCAAGAATTACTAAGCTTCTTCGATATCCGCACTGGTCCACCGGGCACAATGGACATGCGCTGGTTCAGCCAACCGATATTTTCCGCAGAGATTAAAGAAAAATTATTTTTTCATTGCCCAGTACCCAGACCGTCAGACCTCAGAGATTATCTAGTACGAGATCAAATTCCCAAAAATAAGTATCCTTTTCATAGAACGAAAACAGTCGTAGGCAAAGTGTTATTCCGCTCCCAGAGATAGCCATCTCTAATTTTCACGGAGAAAATAGCTAACTGAGTTGCGCATCTCTGTCAAAAAGCCAGCAAGTTGTTTCGTCATCGCACCGCCCGATTCATTGTCCTGACTAGCGCTGCCCGGATTGATAAATTGCGCAGAAACGCGAGAATATGTAAAACAACGCGATGTGATCGCACCTGGATGGTGTGAAATATCTCAACGAAAACCCGAGCTTTGTCAAATACTTATCAGTAATATTTAGAACCGGGGGCCTATTTCTGAAGCTTAACATATTACCATCCAACATTGCTTGGAAACCACTAGATCTCCAAGCAAGTCAGACATGCTGATCCACCAAGAATTCAGCAGCCTGAATCCCCTACCAAGTTGTCGCCCTTGAGATCCCGATGCCGCGGGTTGCAACTAGAGCATTTAATTAGGGCAACCGGCACAAAAGTAATGACAAGCAAAAACAGGCTGAAAGCATAGTGAAAGAACGGGACTACCAGCGTAGCGAAGCGGTGATAGAAGTGAAGAGCAAAATTGATGGACCGGTGATAGGACTGACACAACATCCAGTTTCATTGACCTGAGAAAAAGCTTTGTATATGTATCAGATACCAGAAGGTGTTTTTTGTTGTGCTGCGAAAACCAGAGCCAGGCTTTCAGCTGTGGCTATGAATGTTCAAGTTTTTCTGAAGTATTAGCTTTACCTCCAGTCATAATAGCTCACAATATGCATAAATAACCTGCCATCCGTCGTGATGATGTCATCATCTGCCACAATTTGGGAAATCCCATTTCCATCAATCCTCAAAAAAAAAAAAACATTTGCTGTTCGCAAAGGCGAACTGTTGACCCCACTTATAATTTGTAACATTATTCCAGTGTCCTAATATCCGTTACTCAGATTTCACCGAGGAACCGGGAGTGGGAGTACCTAAATCCAGGGAAGCTGCCATTGACAGCTGTCGAGCGCGTGCGCACGTCAATGAGTTCTGCGCCTTATGGTCGGTCAATCCCTTTTGGTATAAAAAACTTTTTCAAGTTTCCAATTTTGGTTCACAACTCACCAAGGGTCTCGGGTTGACATTGGCAGATAACGTTCAAGCTTTATGCAAGGCTAGACACATAACGATTCATTCCTTCATATTACCTCTGGCAACCACACTACATAAGGAGCTAGCCTTTATACACGTATCTCAAAAGGTATTGCCATGCGTGATTCCAATTGAGCAAAGTGCTAATCCTAAGAAAGTTCGGGATTCGGCCCAGTTCTTAGAAAAATGACGGATTTTCATGCGTGGAGTATTGACATATACAGGTCTTACAAGGAGTGGATTAGTGAATTCTGATGCCGGCCCACCAATTTGCATTCCCAAGTCTTGTCTATTTTTTCCCGTACAATTCTAGGCCACTTTGTGGCGTACATTGCTCACACGTTTTTTCCGCGCTTGATCTAGGGAAATAGAAAGAGGAACATCCTTATTTATAGCTGACCCGATTGCATTTGAAAAAATTAGACGCCGTCGATTAGCGTTAGGAACAACACGAATTCCGTATCGATGTGGCGGACTTTGACAACGTTTTGAAAACTGAAATGGCTCCCGTCAAAAAAATTTGAGCTGTTGAGCTGGAGTGAAATCGCTCTTTGCTTCCGTCAAGCGCCGAGAAACATAACGGAGATAAGTCCCTTGATGCGGACCCAAACAGTACTCAACCATTTACATCCTCATATCCTTGACCAAGGAATGTTTGTGCTAGTATCAACCCACATGCCGGTGGGCAATTGAACCGGTGTGGATTGAAGCTCGAAATCTTCGATCCAAGTTGGCTTCCTGACCGGCTGAAAACGGCTCACTTTTGACGTATTTTACACTGCCCGAGCTCATCTTCTCCTAGCGGATAATAAGTATATGATAATATTGGCGTTGACTGAAGGACAATGACAGGGAATATTGCTCTGACAATTCAATACTACCTGTCCGATAGATAGGTGATCCTCGTTTTTTCACAACTTATCTCTAATCTGATCGACTCTTTTTATGATCTGAGTAGAAATCTAAGCGTCGTGTATTTTTCCAAAGACAAACGGGCAGCTGGCCTGGGAGAGTCTGCCGTGGAAGAAGGCATTGATTCCAACTTCTAATTGAGCACATGTACATTGAACATGGTTCTCTTTTATACTCATACTCGATAATTATTGAGTCCTTTCCCATCGAAGAGCCTCGTATTGGGCGACCAACCTTTTCGCCGTCGTAATCCACGACCTTCCAGTATCAAAACCATGGAGTACGACGCCTTCGATGGCATTCTTCACTATATCTTCCGTTCAGTCCGTGATGACTCTTCTTGAATTTTCCACGAATTATTTTAATAATTTTTTGTACAGACTCTCGGGCACACCAGGTACAAGCCCTCTGAGGAAAACATTCCTACTGGCGTATGTTTGCGGGTAGAACCTGGCAACTTCAGAACTTTTCCGTACGAGAACGCGTACTTGGCCCCGTTCGAAGCTGCCGTACGCGTGCTTAACCCACTTGTTGCTGTTAAGGTTCGAACAGCAGCGGCTCATTCTGCCCTTACCACCGTGTAAGTTTGACTTTTGGCACACATAATTATCCGCTGACGGTATTTTATAGGCCAGAGGATGCAACCTTCATCCCACTTGATGAGAACACTCGCGTTCAGATTATCGATACTGTAAGCCACCTGGCGAAAGCCGATAAAGAACAATGTGCTGCTTTTATCGTAAGCCGTTCTTTTCTTGCGTATTTTTCCACTCAAACACCCGATATCTTGATTAGCGGGACGAACGTGTTTTGGTGGTCTGGGCCGATGATCTCGAACAGATCATCCCCTTTTGCAACAATTTCGACGACAAATTGATGAAACTCGTTTGGCGTTGGAGAACGCACACTCACACTCCTTCAATCATCACATCGGCCTCCAATTCATCCGCACCTTCCACGACTGCGTCGAATGTCAATTTGACAGAAAAATTCAAGGCAGCCGTGCCTGCTGATATTCCAATCACTGAAGAAAAACTCGTCGTTTCTGAATCGTCTATCGCTGTCTCACCTCCTAAAAAGTCTTGGAGCTGGGGATGGCGGTTGTCCCCCAAGGAACCCTCGGCTGGTGCTTCTGACGCGGAAAAGGGCACTGATACCCGACAAGCACGACCCATTCGTCTTTTTGCACCGATTTACGTTGGGGCAGGAGCAGGTTTGGCCTTGTGTGAGTAGCGACTTCTTTTACTATGGTGGTCACCTCGTTGACTGACTCGATAGTCTTTATTGCCTGTGGTCTTGTACTCCCTCTGCAAGAATGGAAATTAGACCACAAATACTCCCATTTCGTTCTTTTGGTCACCGTCCCCCTTATCACATGCATTTCTCTGGTGAGGACCCTGTCTTCTTGGGGGGCATATATGTACGAAACGCGTTAACCAACCACCCCAAAAAAAAAATCTAGTTCTTTGCGTTACAAATAATTACGAACATTTCCATGATGTACGCCTTCTCTTCACTTCTTTCCCGCACTTTTAACTGACAGCTTACGTCTCGGTCAGGATTGGTCCTATTGCTCAGTATCACCAGAACTCGCGCTATTACTCTGCTGTGAAGCCCCTGCCCAATCCCGAAGTCGACAAGCGATTGCCCCATGTAACTGTTGAAATGCCGGTATACAAAGAAAGCCTTGAAGAGACTATGTAGGTCCACTTCATTTCTGGTTCACGGTGCCGCTTTAGCGCCATTCGTTTTTGAGTTTTATCCCCGCATACCCTCCACGTGATGAGCGATTCCCACTTAGAGTCGCGTTTTTTTCATTTGCGCTCAAAACTTTGAGACTCGAATTCATTTGTGGCTCAAGCTCTTTGCCTCGCTTTCTATTTTGCGTTTTGCATTTACCCATGCTTACTATTGAGTCATTCATTCCAGTGCGCCTTCCATTTATTCGCTCAAGAAGGCAATGCAAACGTATGCGAGGCAAGGTGGAACATCGGCCATCTTCATACACGATGATGGGTTGCAGACACTCAAGGAGGAAGAGCAAGAGAAGCGTATCAGATTTTACGAGGATCATAATATGGGCTGGGTCGCCCGACCTCCACATTCGAACGAGCAGGACGGGTTCAAACGTGCCGGGAGGTTCAAGAAGGCATCAAACATGAATTATGGTCTTCAGGTGTGTGTCCTACTTTGAAAAAAGCGAGATTTGATCTCAGTCTTTTTTTATTATTATTTATCTACAGCTCTCTCAATGCATGGAAAAGCACATCCTCGAACTTGAAGCTTCTAATGAAAAATTTGACGGAGACTTGTCTCTTGAAGAGAAAGCACTGGAGCTCGCTGTCGAAGAGACATACGAGGCGACTGGGAAAAGGTGGAAACCATGGGCAACGAACGCTCGCTCTCTTCGTATCGGGGATATCGTCTTGATCGTAGACTCGGACACCGTCGTCCCTGAGGTGAGTATAAAACTGCCGCTCAAGTCAGGCTTTGATCCAGGTGATGACGATCCGTTGATTATATTAGGATTGCTTTAGAGATGCCGCACGCGAGCTGGCAGAGTGTCCTGAAGTCGCCATCGTCCAGCATGAATCCGGCAAGTCGTACTCTTAAATTGTCCACTCTATTCTCTTCTTTCGTCGACGGATACAGAGCTAATCCTCCCCTCCCCTCCCTTCCCTGGCGCCAACAGATGTTATGCAGGTAGCAAACCACTTCTTCGAAAACGGCATCGCTTATTTCACACGTCGCATCAATAAATGCATCTCGCTTGCTTCTGCGAATGGCGACGTTGCGCCTTTTGTCGGTCATAATGCTTTCCTGCGTTGGTCTGCCATCCAGGAAGCTGCCTTTGAAGACAAAGACGGCGTTAAGAGGATTTGGTCAGAGTCAAATGTTTCGGAAGACTTTGACATGGCTTTGAGGCTTCAGGTGAATAACTAGCTGTATTTCCCAAATTCGCCTTTTTATATATAATTCGATCCCTTTATAGTTGAAGGGCTATATAATCCGTTGGGCTAACTACTCTGAAGGTGGTTTCAAGGAAGGCGTTTCCTTGACCGTCGACGATGAACTGAATAGGTGGCAAAAATACGCTTATGGTACGTCATATCATTCCTAAAAAAGTTACCGAACGTTTTACTCATTAATTCTTTAGGTTGTAACGAGTTGATGTTCTATCCCTTGAAGGACTGGTGGCGCAAGGGTCCAATTACCAAACAACTCCGCACCTTCCTTTGGTCCAACGCACCCGTACACTACAAGCTGAGCATGTTGTCGTACATGTTCTCGTATTACGGTATTGCAGCCTCAGCAACGCTTTCCATCGTGAACTACTTCATCCTCGGCATGGCATTCGAAGTGGACGCATTCTACATGCACAGCTTCGAGATTTTTCTCGCCTGCATCGTCGTCTTCCCCGGTGCTGGAAACGTGTCGTTTTCGATTTTCGAATATCGCCTCGGAAAAAGGGACATCTTCTCTGCTGCATTTGAGAATTTCCTTTATGTGCCATTCTTGTAAGGGGCTTTGTTTATATATACTTACTTGCCTGTCAGTCATATCTCATTTCCGAATTTTTTAGTTGGTTCTTCTTCGGAGGTCTCAGCGTTCATCTCTCAACGGCTCTCCTTGCTCATTTGTTTTCCTACAATATTACGTGGGGAGCTACGAAAAAGGTATATAATGTTACAAAAGCATTTCTCATGAACACATCTGCTCACCATACGGCTTACCAGGAGGTCGAACGGTCGAATTTCTGGATCGAGGTTCCAAAAATAGCGAAACGATATTGGTTCGTCCTCACGGCCTCTTTCCTCGTCATCGCCACCATCGTCGTTCTGGCGAGTCCGGCTGTACCACCCGCTTGGAAAATTCCAATCACATCTTGGGCTGTCATTTTGCCTCTTGCGTAAGTGTTTTTCTTTTCACTTGGTTTGGAACCCCCTAAACATGATTTGCCTTTTTAATTTTTAGTGTCACTACCATCGGACATATCTTGTTTCCCGTACGTTTTTTTCTTCTTCTTGTTTTCGAATATCTAACCGATGTATTAATGTGACCCTTTTTCTTGTTAGATCGTCCTCAACCCGTGGCTGATGATATTTTCGTATTGATCTGTATCATGTGTTTGGACCTACTCTCATTCCACCCAACCTCAGAATTTGCTGACGCTCTTTGTTGCTACGCTCTTTTGAGACTACTGTAAATTATTCCTCGAACTTTTAGATTAGTTACTTTGCACTGGACAAAAAAGATATTTGTATGGCCAAGTCTGTAGTCGTACTAGACCTTCTTACCTTATTCTGATTTAGGTATTGAATTTTTTTACAAAATACTATATTATCTTTAGTTTGACCTCGGCATATGAGACCCCCAACTCGAAACTTCAAAATCAAACGAATTATAACTTAGAGGCTGGTCGGCGGCACACTTTGATTTGACCAACTTTGATACATATAAGTCCATTGGCTATCAAACAGCCATATGATACGCAACAGTGCAGCCTAGGTCTCTCAGAGCTGGTCTCAACCCCCTCCGACTTCAAGTTCAAGCTGTCTTTCTTACATTTACCGCAATCATTCATTGATGGCAATGCTCTTGCTGCGCCCACTCATCCACCTCCACCCGAAATATTGTGGGTCCAATGAACCTTTTGTTAAAATTAAGATGTGAGCGAAACTATTTTAGAAAGCTAGGATATTCAGCAAAAATATGGCCTTCAAAGGTACACAGCATAGAAGTAGACATTTCTGATATAAACAGAAAATGGTATAGACGAAGTGTCTTTTTGAAAAAAAAATTTGAAAAAATGAAGAGATTCTCAAAGACAATAGAACTATGAGACATAGGGGTGTAGTCCATCCGTTAATGGAGTCCGATTCCTTTACCAAATTAGAAAAAGAGAGAGAGTGAATAATAAAAATCTACAACTTGTTGGTCCATCAACTACTTAGACTCCAGGGACAGTGAATCCCGGTAAGTTGGGCCAGTTGCCGATTTGACTTGGGTCTCCACCAATACGCACCCATTGGGAGTGAGACGGAGTTGGTCCATCGAGGATGAAGAGCTGGTGCCAGCCTGGCGGGGAGACACCGGCATTGGGAGGCGCGATGATGGTGCAAGTAGTCCCCACACAAGTGAATGCTGGGAAGATCGTTCGTGCACCCATCGTGTTTCCATGCGTGCTAGACGTGGCTGCGACGAGTGACACGCGCATGGCGAAGGTCGTCCCTTGGTGTAGAACGACGTTTGTGATGGTATGAACGGAACTGTAAGCCCAGTCTTTGTCGACCAGTGTGAAGGTTGGTGGTGTGAAACCTTGGCTGAGATAGGGTGGTATGTAGACCTATGAAAGAGGGATTAAAATTTCTTGATACCAAGTGCCAGTGCATAATCGTTGCGTGTACTTACCTCGATGCGGAATTCTTCAGGATACTTGGGAGTACCGTCTGCATTGTTTGTCTGTGGATCAGAACCAGAAACAAGAACACGCCCATCAGGAAGCAGCGTTGCCTCAGAGTGATACATTCGAGCCACGATAGTGTTGCCGAGAATGGAGAATCGGGAACCAATTGCTTGAGTAGGATCATAAAGCACTGCATTCAAATTGGGATCTTCCGCCAGACCGAAACCGGCAGCACCATGATGTGCTCCATTCATGATCATAACCGTACCATCAGGCAAAGATACCATACAAGGCATGACACGTCTCGACGGCTATGTAGATTCGAACGTGAGAATCCAGAAGGGTTTTTGGAGTTGCAACGCATCTTCTTACCATTCTTTCGATCGTCCAAGTTGGGTTGGAGGCTTCGGGCGCAGTGGTGACGCAGTTGTCAAGAGCAAAACCACCCCCAATTGTCGATCCACCACAGATGAGAACTTGGAGAGGATCAGTATATGGCGCGTGCTGGGGAAGTGGCACAGCAGCGCCTTCCAAGGGATAAGTGCGACCAGCCATAACTGTTCAAAGAGGTCAAGGATTTGGGTATTCTTCTCCGAATAAACCAAAGACTTACAGTCGTTGACGGCTCCAGGCATGTTGGGTAACACCTTGACGGTTTCGAATGTTACGGGGTCCAGAATTCTTGCCTCGTTGTAATAGGCTAAAAAGTGGTAAATTGAAATCAGACACAGGTCGTGATCAGCCATTGTCAAATAAATGCTCGTACCAATAAATAATCGCTGGGAAGGGAGAATGATTACAAATGGATACAAGTTGTTGGGATCTGTGCGAGCAAGCCAATCCAAGTTGATGACCGTATCACCACCTGCAGGCTTGGGAAAAATTTCAAGATTTGGTTGGGGAGCCGCGTTACTCCCAGTCTCCCCTCCAATGACAAGTATAGATCCATTGGCGAGAATGGCGGCTGTCGGGTACCATCGGCCACGCTGCGAAAGAACTTGAAAAAACCCAGTAGAACCAGCAGAGAGTATAAACTTACCTGGAGAGACAAAACTTGGAAATTTTCTTCCCAATCATTGGTGGAATTTACACCCTCATGACCGTCGGGAGTGTAAAGGCGAACACCAAAAGTCGACTCCAGAGACCAACCTCCAACATTGATTTGACGACCTGCTTTATCTGGCAGGATGATACTGCCAGCGCAGAACACGTCGGTCTTAACATGCATCTCACGCCACATAGCATCAAAGTTTGACGACAAGCTCAAGTCCAGCTCATAAGCACCAGTACTGTTCGGGAAACTACAACGACGAAAGTAAATTAGGAATTGTCGATTAAGACAACGAAGTCAAGGGAACATACCCCGTGCCATGCTTTTCAAGGAATGTAACCTTGTTGTTGAGACCGACTGTAGCGATCAAAGGAACTACAACACTGAAAGAAGATGAGAACAGAAAGAAGGACATCGATCGGAAACACACACCCAGGGACTGTTATAAGAGTATTAGAAAGATGTAATTGAGCCATCATCCTAATGACATGCTACGAATCCAAGTCAAATTCTACTTACCGAAAAACTAAAAGTGCTTGACGTAAACAACAAGAAATGGCGAAAAATATTCGACTACTCACCTCGTATCTCCCAGTATTGGCTGGAGTCTTCCAATTGTTTACAACCCCATTCCAGTAATATGTGGTCAAGCGGTTGCCTTCACCACAGATGTGGGAAGGATCTCCAGGGCAAGGAGTGGCACACTCAGATTCTGCGCCAAAGACGCCGTTGTTGGCGGTGACATCGGAGACATCACCACAGTCTAGTTCGCTCCTCAGACATGATGTAGAGCAAAACAATGACAAGTACTCACAACACTCCTCTCCATACTGCAGTTATCATTTTTTAAAAATAAATAGAAAGTCGTTCGTTGGCAGGTCCGACTCCTATCGCACCTATGAATAAAGACTCACCTCAACACCTGAAGCAGTGAATCCAAATTTCGCACATTGGTTCATGCACGCCAGTGCAGTGTTGTTGCCTGCCCAGATAATCTCGTACGGGAACATCTTGCTGCCAGTCGGTTCGCTAATTTAGGTGCGACATACCATATTCAGTAATTCTATCTAAAAATCCCGAGAAGCTCAAATGGAGTATTTACCGTAAGCAGCCTTTGTAAACCCATTCACCGGGTAAGTTTGTTGAGAGTGGAGCTGGGACTGGAATAGCGGTAACTGTCCCCGATGAGTAAACGGAAGCACGGTTTGCACCGCCGCATGCTTGACTGTCGAAAACGGGTAGTCAAAATCTGGTTTAGGGAAGGAGAGTCTGGACATACGCTGTATTCCCAGAACATCCCACGTTGCAATCAGATTCTGGGGCTGCAGTCGCTCCATTGACAAGGTTATTTCCGCAATAGCATTCGTCTTTACAAAAAAGGTCACATTCAAAGCTTTGAGATCGATTGGGATTTCACGAACCTGCATATTCTGTTCCTGCAATAGTGTAATTTCTGGCGACACACGACGATATGCAAGTCTGGATGGTATTGGCTGCATTTCCTGGGAGGGCGTAAGTGAAGATACGTCCATGAGCATTATCACTGTTCATTTTCAGTGAAATTTATCATCGTTACTGCGATGTTGGACTTACACCCAGCAGGCGTTGTACGTCCATCCTTGTGGCAAACCAGTTAAGACAGGAGAAAGATTAATCAGAGAACCACCACCACCACCAGTCGGGGGAGTCGTTGTCAAATCAGTGCCGGTATAATTATACAGAGTCAGACGATTCGGGCCACCGCAGTACTCTGCGCTATTCCCTCCGCAAACCATGTTACAATCTGCCAGAGGAGCTGCGGCACCACTTGTAAGCGATGATCCGCAATAGCACTCGCTAATATTATTAAGGTGGGATTCAACATTGAAGTCGATTGAGACTTACTTTGAGTACTCTGCTCCTGCAAACCTATAGCCGGCATTCTTGCAAGCGGTTGTACAACTTTCAAGGGTGACTGACGTGACAGCGGCACCATGGGGAAGCGAGCGAACGCCATTCACGTTATCACTAACGACGAGAATGGGAAAAATTGAGTGTCGAGACCAAGCGTGCAAAAACAGAAAGAGGAAACGTCAGCCTTTTCTCACGTTCATAATTTTGACGGGTCAGAAGGCGAATGTTGTATAGCTCCACTTCGCTCGGGTAAAGGATAAGAAAGCAAGAATTAACCGTGACTTACGTGTAGCAACCCAACGAAGTCCAATTGCCAATGGTCGCAGGGATCGAGGGTGCGGCTGGAGGGGTCTGTCCATTCCAGAAGAGGTTGAGCCGCAAGCCTGCTCCACAAACTTCTGCGGCATTGCCCGCGCAAGGCATATTGCAGTCTGTCGCAGGCGCATTTGTTGTGGTAGATGCAAGATTATTACCACAATCTGTCCAGACAAAAAAAAAGGGTGAGTGAATTCGGGGATTTTAATAACATCAGCGGAAATGATAACACTCACAGCATTCAGTCTGGTTAAGGAAGCCGGATCACGAGGAATTACTATAAGTTATTGAATTAGCACTCACCCCATACTCTGTGCCGGCATAGATAAAACCTTTCGA
>QDKV01005012.1_pt1 | contig 22005 bp, 32 predicted proteins | sample 1861101 | NCBI WGS metagenome assembly QDKV01 (sample SAMN04275158, study PRJNA302643) | Fungus metagenome, whole genome shotgun sequencing project. | isolation source: fruitbody | host: Mallocybe terrigena | place: Sweden | collected 2013 | reverse complement strand
TTCAACATTTTTAATTTTTAATTACCAATTAAAAACAAATATAAATGGCCTATAGATATTGGTAACCCCGAAGTGTCGATGATTCTGAGGCTGACAGCCATCCGACGAGTGTTCGAGAAAATTTAGTGATCGGGTGACCGTCCTCAAATTTTTACCCTTTGTGGAATTCATGGAATCCAGACTTCTTACATAAGAATTTGACATCAGGAGATTTCCGAATACGATATCACACGCACATTCCAGAATCCAGATCTGCTTCGTGTCGCGGTGAACTGATACGAAAAGAGTCAGAAGCAGAATGCGTGACTGGGTTTCAATCACAATCCAACGGTGCCACTCGTACGGTACATTAGGACCAAATTGTCTGACCGTAAAGCATTTTGTACAGTCATGGAAATGGCGGGAACTGCTGGTGAAGGCAGTGCTGCACAGTGGGGACAAAGTGCTCTATGGGAATGAGGATTTCAGCGGCATTTGAGTGCTTAACCCTAGTAGTGGTAGATTGCTGGGTAATTTTACATGAATTGTACTTCAACCGGATATTCAACCAAGAATCGAAGTCTTTCGAGACCCAAATAGGTTGACTACTGAATCTGGCTTCGTTCATGTCGAGCGGAAACCTCCGCATTTGTAGCTTCTCTCTTATAAAGACCCCAATTGATCCTACGCTAAAGTTGCACGTCGTTCCGACATTACTTTTCCTACTCCCTCAGCTCCTGTTCAGCAATACAAACAAGTAAAATGGTAGAAGGTCAACCTGGGAGTCCCAGCCAATCAAGCAGTACTGCCAGTGGTGGGGGTGATAACAATGGACCAAGAGGTGGATGGGGATGGGGCGGGGCATTCTGGGGACAGGGAGGGCAAGGAGGGCATGGAGGAGGACCTGGTCAGCCTGGTCAGCCTGGTCAACCAGGTATGCCAGGTCCTGCTCATGGCTTTTGGAATGGTTGGGGAGGAAATGGTGGACAGGGTGGTGGTCCCGGTGCTCCCGGTGCGCCTGGTGGCGGTGGCGGTGGCGGTGGTGGTGGCGGCGGCGGCGGTTGGTATGGAGGTGGTGGTGGATATGGAGGTGGTGGTGGATACGGGGGAGGTGGTGGTGGATACGGAGGTGGTGGCCATGGAGGATATGGGGGAAACGGAGGCGGTGTGGACGGGGGTTGGTACGGGACTGGGAGAGGACCTGGAAGCAGCGGAGGTTATGGCGGTGGCCCTGGATACGGTGGAGGAGATGGTGGTTCTGATGGAAAAGGTGGTCGTGGAGGTGGAGGATGGTTCGGAAAATTTTAATAATGTCTTCATGTATGTTTGTATGGCTCTTGTCGATCACCTACCCAAGAAATATCTCTCACTGTAACCTCTTTCATTCCTACCAATCGATAACTAGTATGGTCACTCCTTCTAGCAGAAAAGACAAGGAAGATGCCGGAAAACAGAATTATTGGAATTTCCAATGAGCATTACGGTTTGGTGCAACGATTTACGGTCCAATGCCAACTCGACAAATGACTACACAAGGTGATAAGTGACGCCGGACGTCTATGTAAATGAAGAATTTGACGGAGCGGAATGGCCGGAACTTTGCAAACAGTGATCCAGATCTAAGCGCTCACTAGTAGTACTAGTAATAGTATTGTTCTAAGTTGCGCTCTAGTAGTGGAGAGAATTTTGACTCAGAGTGGTCAGCCATTGAACAGCTTCAAGGGGAAGACATTCAATTCTTTTAGATTGTGAACGGGAAAAGTCTTTAACAACCTTACAAGTTGATCAGCGCCTGAGTCAGACCTCAACATTTCAATCCCAAAAACTTCGACTATTATCACTTCTTTCTTAGTGTCAGCTGGTTGATATTCAACAATTAAATTCTGTGCCTATCTTTCCACTCAAGTTTCTGATAAAGTTCATGCTCTTTGCGGAGTGATATTCCTTTATTCACGGACGTATCATTTTAGGCTTAGCCAAGAGAGAACAGTCAAGCAATACATTCTTCGTAAGTCAAAGACGTTTTTGAATAAAACATCAATTTAATTTTGCTTTTACATGAGTTTATAGGAAAAAAAGATTGGGCTTGCGAGGGTCTTTAGCGACACTGAGATACAGATAAAAACATAGCAATAACGTACAAATGGCATGGTCATACCTGCAAACCTTGAGCTCTTAGCAAGAATAACAATCTGGTGAATGAACCTTAGAAGGTGTCCTAAAGGCTTTTGTAATAAAGGAATATACCTACAGATCTACCAGCCTCCGCCACCGAAACCGCCTCCACCTCCACCTCCACCACCTCCGCCACCGCCACCACCACCACAACCGCCGCCGCCACCACCGCCACCACCACCTCCACAACCACCGGGATAGATGTTAAGATGACCCATTAAAGATGTATATTGTTCAACAAGTCGCGTTCAAGTTTACTGAAAGGTGTTCTTAAAAAGCGAATTGTCACAAGAGTATTTATAAAGTTGAGGCCGTGAGGCCTTTCCGAATGATCGCACAAATAAGACTAACCAAATTGGGTAGTGATTGTCACTCCGTCGTACCAAATTAGTAAATAAAGACGCTGAGCGCTGTATTTTCAAAACAGAAGCTAATAGCTGTGATTCTTCTTCTCCTTACGATGTGTCGCGGTGAATCCCATGACCATGACGAGAGATAAGAGTCATTAAGAGTCAGACACCGCCTTAAAGTCTATTTGGCATGAATGGATATCACTTTACGCGGTATCCGTAATCGGGTTGATTGGGGAAAGAACTTAGTACTGATGGATTCAATGGTATTCACAGCTATGTCTGTTACTCGTGACTTCTGGAAGATCTATCCTATGGACGTCTCAACGAGACACCAGCAGAGGGAATTTCAAGTGTCATTCCATTTGGGTCTGCTGCGAAATAAATTAGGTCCACTGGTGCGCCACGACAGTGGCCAGGACTATTAATCACCCAGTAGGACATCGCCCCATAGTGATGCCAACCGGTCACGGGCCGATATCCCTTCGCAAGCCTGTGCAAAAACGAAAACACAATTGAGTTCTTCGCCTTGTAGAGTTTGAACGGATAACAGAAAGGGACATACCTGAATTCGTGTTTCCTGCCAGTTGAGGCGAGGGCCATTTTCTCTGGTTTGTCATCACGCAAAATCGCGAGGAGATCGTTCCCTTTCAAGGAATATTTATCGAGCCAGAGGGAGCCGTCAACCACACTGATCAACGCCTCGTTTTCCCCATCTTTAGACCGCCAGTGCCCTGCATAGGTATCTATGGCGGCTTTCACCTGCAAGACATCAAACGCTGGTTGAAAGTGATTGAAAATTTCAATGATAATGCTCTCTGTGTCTCTGTATGTGCCTGTCATGAGGACGATGGCCCCCAAACCCGAAGCTGGGTTGAATGCAACCCCAGAATAGTGACCATCAAATTCGCCTACTGTTTGTGAAACGTCAGAAAGATGAGCATTTTGCAACTAAAGACGATAAATAATCAAAAATAATAATAATGAACATACGTTTTTGGTATACGCGCTGACGCCGGCCAAAAGCATCAGGTACTTTAAGTATCTCCCAGAGAAGGCCAACTTCGGTCAAGTCGTCAATCCATGCATACATCGGTCTCAGCCATTCTCTGAGTGTATAGGGAGATATAAGGCAGTCCGGTCGAGTTGGGTCCAAAAATGTTTTCATCAATTTTGCAAGATCGGCAGCAGTGGTCAATACCCCATAAGAAGGGTTCATAGCTCGCAACTCAACATCCTGTATGAATCAACAAAGTTAACCAAAGAAAAAGGAAAACTGGTTATAAGGTACTGACTAGTTCGTCATTGTCAGTAGATGCAATCACAACCCTGTTTCTATTGTGGTCTGTAACATGAAAAGAGGTAGAGTCCATACTGAGCGGTTCAAAAATATCGCGTCGTATGAGATCTGGGAACGACTTGGGTGCAGACTCTGAACCTTCGAGTGTTATCTGAGCTCGAATACACGCCATGCCTAAAAGTGCGAACCCTGTATTCGAATATAACGGCTGGAAATAAGGTATGTTCGAAAGTGGATAAGACTTGACAGCTTCTAAAATGTCTTTTTCGCCCAAAGAAAAATCCTTGGTCTTGTAATGAGGAAGTCCAGTGCCTTCGGTATCCTCAGGCCAATTGGGAATCTGAGAAGGAGGAAAATCCCGTGGTATACCCGCGATGTGTGCAGCAATTTGACGAAGGGTGATTGGATCCGCTGGGGTTTTGAATCTGGAATTGTCTTGTGTTAAATGCTGTTCCCAACTTCCAGGGGCATAAGAGAATTGCGGACAATATTTCTTGATGTCCTCGTCCCTGGAGATGGTAGCATGTAAAACATGAGCACTCGTCGTCGTCTGGCAACTTGCTTGCCAATTCACATCCGAGAAATGGTTCGACGTACCAACTAATTGCTCCTTTTTCTTTCAATATCCAGAGCTTCAGCATTGTGAACAACTTTGTGAGAGAAGAAATGCGATAAATTGTGTTCTCGTCTACTCCTCTCCGCTGATCCAAATGCTCAGATTCTTTGGCATTTAAAAATCCATAGCCTTTCGTAAATATTGGTCCATCGGAGGTTACAACCGAGACGGTCAGACTTTCGACCAGCCCGCCTGCATAAAGTTTTTGAAGACGGGCATTAAGTTTGCACGCGGCGTCTTGGATGCCAGGATCGGTAGCTGAAGGTGGAGTTGATAGAGGAGGTAGCTCTGGCCGGAAAACCGAATTGGTGTCCTTAGGCTTTTGCTTAAACCAGGCCACGAGACGACCCAGAACGTTGTTATGTCCTGCGCAATATGCGATGCAGAGCATCAGGACGAGAAGGTTGTGAGAGACAGCTTCTGGAAATCCTGTGTCGTACAACCATTGGAAGAAAGTGAATTTGAACATGACGTTTCAAAGCTCAATTGACGGAATTAGTTGTTTATATAGTGGAGACCGTTGACTCCAACACGAAAACGTGTATTCAAATTTACTTGAACGTCATACAGTCTGGTGATCCCCGTAAATAGCACAGCAGGAGCGCAAAAGCAGTTATGTAGTCATGACTTGGCACGAATGCGACACCCGCTTCAACAACATTCCTTCAAGCGTTCTGTTCCTATTTCCATGTTCAACAAAATAGATGATATCCACAGGGGCACCGCAAGGAGTGTACCCAAGATCATTGATTACCCAGAATGACATACAGCCATTGGTATCCCTTGGCTAGTCTAGAGGAGAAAAAGGGTGTTCCATCAGGTCCAACATCGGTATAGGCCAAGAAAAGACCAACTTTCCTGTTGAAACAAGTGCCACTTTCTCCGGATCATCGTCCCTCAAAACACCAAGCACATTTTGGCCTTGCAACACAAATTCATCTAACCACCTTTAACGCTGATTACAGCCGAGTTATTCTGCGTTGAGTCCACGGCTCTCCACGTCCCTGCGAATATATTCGTCGTGGCTATTTCGTGCAGAAGGTCAAATACGACGTTAGATTGAACGAGAAATGGCCCATAAATTCGCCCACTGTTGGTGTATAATCTCCCATTGCAAATAAACCTCCGTCATGTCGTCCATCCACCCATGCATAGGCCTCCCTAAGAGAATAAGGCGAGATGACGCTATTGGAACGCTCAGGGTCCAAGACAATTTGCATAACCTTGGCCAGATCTGCTATAGCTGACATCAACGAGCCCATTCCAAAGAATCACAACTTGCTACTTACAATTTCCCAACTTTCATACGAAGAAACTCCTTACAGTGTTGGAATACAGGCTCCATACGCAAACTTGCGACGGCAGGTCATAAAGTCGCTGAAAACGAGCGCGTGCACTCGTTTGCCTTCCACCATCGAAAATGAGCACGCATGCTCGTTTTCAATACGCAGAAATTTAACACTCTTTCTTGCCGAAACACCTCAATATTGCAACCGAAGGTACCGTCCACTCCGCCGAACCCCTCAACGACCAAAACCAAACCACACCCGACTCAACTCGAACTCTGCTGGGAAGGTATGCAAACTTCAACAATTCCGTCGGAAAGAAATGCCAGCTGGTATGTGCTTGAGGTACTTCGAAGATGACCAGTGCTGCCGATTATCATGTCATTACCACCCCGTCCCTCTCGCTCGTTTTTTGTTCTCCTCATCGTCGTCGCAAACTTTTCCGAGTCGCCCATATCTTCCGTGCCTTTGCAAAATGTGATGCCACTCAGCTTGAACAAGCGAAATTATTGAAAAAAGTTTATATGAAGATTCCATGTTAAATTCATATATCACATGGGAAAACCAGAGTCATTCATTCAGATGTCTCTGATCATGTAGTCAAGGAACTGATATCAATGACCTCTCTCAAACTATTGCAGTCACCATGGGGGATCCATCTACGCTTCGTCTCGTTCCCGCCTCATCCGCGTCTACTCCAATCGACTGGACTCGTATCCCTGAGGCATCGAAGAAATTCCTCCTTCTCCATTATTGGGATGCAGAAAAGCCTTTTCCAGCAACAATCGGGGATCTCGCCGAAATGTTTGATGAGAGAAAATTCTTCGGATACATGCGCCCCGGTCTCTGCATGCTCCTGATGGACATCAGTGAGTTTGGACTTCAGGCATCAGGCGCGCCACCACGCTTCTACATGAAGTACCTAGAGCAAGTCTGGTTCATCATCTTTTTGCCAGGGAAGAGGGATGGAATTTCGGGCTACAGTCATGATGTCATTAGGACAGATAGTGGATATGATGACGATGAAGAGGACCAAAGGTTGATCGACGAAGAGACCAAGTTGGCGCAGGACTTCGAACTCAGGCTCCCGCGAGCGTTCTCGACAGGAGCAGTAGAGGTCGTGGATATCACCAACAGCTTATGTGGATGGGACGCGTCGACGTTTCAAAAAGATTTGGAAACTGCGCAGTACTTCACGGCAATTCAGACGCTTCCCTTCAGTCATCCGGCGCACAGGGCTATGGTGCAGAGCGTTTTTGATCAATTCCGTTGAAGGTTGGAACGTCCAGTCGAGCCAATTGGCAGTGTTTGATGAGGTGAATATGAGACGACAAGCGAGAATAAAATGAAAGGGCAGTGCGGAGAGCTCAGTTGTTGGATTTGTAAAAACTGAATGTACTTTACGGTAACAATAATTGCTATGGTGTCTCACTAAATAATATATTAAAATAATATAATTGATTTAATAGTAAATTAATACTAACTCATCCGGCAGAAACCGGAACTGTATCTTATGTCATACAGGACTTTGATTGATGTTCCTCTCTAGCCATCGCCTTCAATACCACTCCGTTTGTAGGCTGAATTGGCCGTCGGGATAGACATCCATTATTCAAACTTATAGACTTAAAAGATTATAAGCACTAGTCTTCGGCGCCGACAGGCAGACCAGCCAAAGGCGTTGGGGAAGCAATGGGAGCAGGACATATTCAGACAAGGAATACACCATCTAAGCAAGTAGCCACAGACAAGGGAGCAGAGCAGAGTCAGCAAAAGAAGGGTGTGAAGGGAAAGGGAAAATGGACGGCGAACAGTATGATTGGTGGGCATCTACTTATTTCTTTTGCAGCATCACCAATCACACTCACGATTTGCTTAACCAATGTGCTTTCTCTCGAACGGTTGTTAATTTTGTCGACGTGGTGAATGTTTTTGCTTCTCGTTGTAACGTCCGACGTCTCGGGAACAAATGTGTCGTGCGACCTACTAGCTGGTGCCGGTGGTGGGCTTGTAGCTAGCATTGCGACTTGTCCTCTTGATGTTGTTAAGACGAAGTTGCAAGCTCAAAGGGCTATCCAAGGCCAACGGGGGTATCTTGGTGTTGTTGGTCTGTTTCCTTGAGTTATTCTCTGCAGAGTTTCCTTCTTACATAAGGTTAATCTTCTAGGTACGGTAAAAGACGTACTCTACCAGAGCGGTATTCGTGGTCTTTATCGCGGTCTGGGACCGACAATGCTCGGCTACCTCCCAACGTGGGCTATTTACTTTGCAGTCTATGACGGGATCAAGACAGTGTTCGGGTCTCCTCCTGCTCCTCTGGGTGTTGCGCAAAACTCTACCGAGAGGATATACCCTGCAGCACAAGTTAAAGGGTATCAACCGGTCATCAGGGAGCATCCTTGGTCGTTACATATCCTTTCGGCAATGACCGCAGGTGCGACGAGTACCATATGTACAAATCCTCTATGGGTTATAAAGACGAGATTCATGGTCGGTTTCTTCTTCAGCCATGGTTTGGTGTAACTTATAAAATCTTTCGATGCAGACTCAGACCTGGGATGAAGTTCGGTATCGGCATACTTTGGACGCTGGATTGACAATATGGAAGACTGAAGGCCTGGCCGCTTTCTATCGTGGCTTGTTGCCTAGTTTGCTAGGTATTGCACATGTTGCGGTTCAGTTTCCTCTCTACGAGCAATTGAAGATTCTAGCTCGTGGGTAAACTCTAATCCTTTGTATCCTTTATTTTCCAACTTCTTGTTTTCACCAGAAAGCGACTCTTCTGAACCTCTCCCCCCTCGAACTATCTTATTGTGTTCCGCATTATCCAAGATGGTTGCATCGATTACCACATACCCTCACGAAGTTATCCGAACACGTCTACAGATGCAAAAACGACCCCTAGCAGATGACATGTCGTCGGATGGGATGGTCAAGCAGCATGGCAGAAAGGGTATTATTTATATGACGAGAAAGTTGATCAAGAAGGAGGGTTGGTCAGGATTGTACAAGGGTCTATCGATAAATCTGTTCAGGACGGTGCCTAATAGTGCAGTTACCATGCTTACGTGAGTGGCTTATTTCACAGGTCATAAAGAATGGGTTATAGTTTTCTTTCTCGCCGACTAAGATCGAGACTGCAGTTGCTGATCTTTGGCTTGTAGGTATGAACTACTCATGAGACGGCTTCCTATATGGCGATCATGACAGACAGCGGCGTCGTTTTGCTGAATCGTATACCTCGTCTTGGAAAATACCCAGGGTTCCGTGTCGACATGCAGGTTTTGATCAATCAGGCATCGTGTCCAATCCATGCTCATAGGTTTGCCTTGTCCTGGGATGTGGAAGATGGACGCCATTGGTTGCACGACACGGCATTATTAATCTAGTTTGGCAGTTTGGCTTATCAACAGTTGCTGAAAAGTCACCCAGTCAACTAGGAATGCTTCCTTTAACAAGAATTTTTACGACTTTAACCAATTAGAATGGAATCCGAGCCAAAGTCATATTCTATGTAATACTATATTAGACTAAAAATGAGACATTGAATGAAAGATGAAATTTTAGAAAGTGGTGCGTTCGTGGGGTGATCTACTCATTTTGGACGATGAATGCATGTAAGTTAGTCAGGACAATGGAGTGAGTTCATAATATATGTACACGAGCAAAGGTCATGGTAGAAATCAAGTCTTTCGTCTTTTATTTCCACCGCGTCCCTCCTCCAAATCTGTCTCTCTTTTACTCTTCATCCCTGCCATTCGCATAATTTCTTTCTTCCTCTCTTTATCCTTCTCGTTCTTCTTCGCCTCTTCCCTATCCAACTTCTTATCCCTCTCTGCCTTCTTCTCCAGTTTCTTCTCTTTCCGCCGCGCAACCTGATCTTTTCTCAATGCCCGCATCTGTTGCATCAGGGCCAACGCTTTCTTCTCCTCTGGTTCCATCACCACTGCCCTCTTTTGAAGGTAGGTCTGGGCCTTTTGTGGCTTCATGAGCTTGGGTTTGGATGCGTAAGGTAGTTGAGCTTGGAGTTTCTTTGGGACAGCAAGAGCGTTGAACCTTCTCGGTGGCCGGTCGATTTTCTTGTAGGTTGAATTGACGTCGAAAGGCGTTTTGAGACCTTGGTCTCTGCGAATTTGACCTGTGAGACGCATGCCGCTCCACTTGGACTTGTCGGAAAGGAGGAGAGAAGTAACAGGGTTGTAAAAGTTACGTGGCTGGATGGAATACCACGCCCGCAGGAAAATGATATCTGATAAACGATAGTGATAAATTAGTCAAAGGTAGTTCAACAAAAAAAAATGCGCACCGCTTTTGAGAACCTTATCTTCAAATGTTGCTCTGAATGCTCCATCAGGTTTGATTAACGCCTTTTTCACCTGCCCACGAATGCCTGACACTGTTCGAACATTCGCACCCTCGAACTTGGCTACCTCGAGCGCACTGCTGAACATATCCTTTACAAATGCCGTATTCTTGAAGATCTTGTATGGAATTCCAGTCAACTTGAGTTTTTTCACGATCTTCGTCGAGCGGTCGATGTCCAAGACAACGCCAGTGGCAGAGACACGGAAACCAGGTGCATCACCTGATAGAGAGTTGAAGGCGCAAAAACCTGTGTTGGGAAGGGTGACAGGACCGTAGAAGGTTGCGTAGCAGTGCATGTGTTCCGGGGTATACTTGAGCATGCGCATTCGAATGGAGTGATCGTCCAATGAGTATATAGGAAGAGTTTGAAAACGGCGCCAACCAAGAGAGACGATGAGTGGGTCATTTGTTTTGAGCGTACGAGAGAACCATCTGTGCCGTTTAATGCGAACCTGGACGTATCCGAAACGTTCTTCGGCTGGTAATAGTCCACCAACGATAATTGGATATGAAGGATCAAAATACTCGATCAGTTCGCATGGGACGTTGGTAAGCTCAATGCGGACGTATTGGCCAGGTCTATGTCCTTCCACGAGCGCACGAGCTTCGGGATCGGCGATTCCTTCAAACTCGGCACGGTTGAGGGCGAGTTTTTGGGATATTTCTTCCTTTTGCGAGCTATAAAAGTCAGCTGTGGTAGATTCGGGGTCATCATACTGTTCGTCGAATTTGCGCTTCAGAGCCTCTTTCTTTGCCGCGAGAGCAGCGGCACGGTTGTCGGGTGTTGGTTTGAGCCGTGTATTGCTACCATCGTCGTCGTTGTTGTCAATTTCATCATCGTGGCTGTTCAACGGGTCGTGGTCGTCCTCAACGTTTTCTTCTTCCCCTTCGGGAAAAGGTCTATCTCCACCAGTGATGAACAGATGCCGTATCGAATCCAAAACTATCTCATCTTCCCATTTTTTGAGACCTGCAGGATCAAAGGGCTCTTTGCTTGCGTCTAGTGCCTCAGAATCGTCATTTGCGTCCCTGGTCTTCACAGTGAAAAAGTCATCTTCTCCCATTGTGACGTCGCTCTTAGCAAGACAAGACACCGTGCCATAGAGAATTTCTTCAGGACTGAGGGAAGTAGAGTAGATAAGTTTAATCCAGTTTTTGCGTTTTGAGGGGTTGGAAGAGGAGAGTGCAGCGCGTTGGGACAGGTTGGATTTCCATTTTGGTCCTTCGTCTCCTTCTAGATTACCATCGGCTTCGTCCTTGTCCTCCGCGTCCTCATCGCTCGGAATGTTAAAATCTTCCTCGTCACCGAATCGTACTCTTTGCCCACCTGAGCGGCTGAAGCCACTGTATTCTTCAGCTTCTCCAAGGTCAGAATCGCTCTCTGCATATTCGATATCGGTGCGTTGTGTATGAGTACTGGGAAGGCTGCGCAAAACACTGCGGCGGGAAGGACGACCGATACCCCGCACATCCCCAGGGATTTTTTCATCTTCGTCTTCTTCTTCACTTTCCGAACGAAGACCAGAGTCCGAGTGGTCTTCGTCATCGCCATCGCCATCGTCATCTTCAGAAGAGGAATCCTGGTCTGTTTCGTCATCTTCATTGTCTTCATCATCGCTGTGGTGACCACTGGATAAGGGATCGACTGTCAGTACGTTCGACGAAGTTTCAAACAAACGAATTTGGCTTTGGGCAACACGATCTTCGAGCGTTGCATTGACATCTTGTAGGTTCATAACCATCTGTTCTCCTTCACCCTGGGGAACTGGGCGTGTTTCAAGAGTAAGTCAAAATTTACTTGCAGATGAAGAGAATGTATTACCATCTGCATTCCCTCTCGTGAAACTGCCAGGAACGTTCACATAGACAGCATCTTTGTCATACATGACCCCACCAACATCACTCATAGGAGCGTGTATGAGAAGCTTTTTCTTCTCACTCAGTTTGCGCCGCTTTTCAGATTCAGCTGTGGGCAATGGGCAGGGATCTCCAAGCAAGGTGACATTTTCCATATCCAAATCCCCAACACCGGGTATGTGGAGTTTGGTACCCATGCGAAGGTTAGTTCCCCGAACGTAACCGTAGACCGTTACAGTTCTATCGCATTTGCCCTTAGACGTCCTAATGAGCTCGCGTGGCGTGAGGTCTTCGATACGGTCAGCGAGCAAATAAGGGTGAGAATTACGGAAAATAAGAGGGCGAAATCTCATGACAGAGATGAAGCGAGAAAGATTCATAATTTCTGTATCAGGGTAACGGCCATTAAGCACGCCGGAAAAGTAGAAAAGTTTTGCGCCTTGGTATATTTCTGTCCAGAAGCGCTTTTTGAGAGTCTTTTTGGTTGTTTTAAGCGTTGAAGATTTTTTGATTAGGTCAAGATGGGTAAGTATACCGATGACTTTTGGGAAACCATGGGCTTGTAAAATATTGAGGAACTCGAATGTTTCCTGTAAAGTTTGAGAGGTGATGTAGTAAGAGATAGAAAAAACGGACCATCTCGAAACCAAACGACCCGTCAACCATAAGCAAGACAAGATCAGCAATTTTTCCAATGTCAATCATGCTATTAAGATCATTGTTGCATTCGGCAAATGTGAGCCTTTTCTTTTTTCCACTAACGACGGTGATGGGCCCTTTGGCTTCGTTCAGAGTTTGCTTTGTGTATCGCCGGACGAGACTTTTGAGAAGTGTGGTCTTGCCTACGCCGGGAGGACCGACGATAGCAACAACAACGGGTGGGGGATCGTCCTCTGGAGTTCTGTTGACAAGAGGGACATGAAGACGAGTCTGATCTTTCTCTACTTTTCTTCGACCTTGACGATCTGCTCTTCGACCTGATTTAGGTGCAAAGGCCTAGGGAAAAAAGTTTCAACTTTGGTAAACTTAATAAAATATATATCTGCCTTTTCGTTGAACCCATGTTGCCTTTCCTGATCCTTTCCCTTATCCTTTTTCGATGGTCGATGAGTCTTGTTCTGTTGCTGAGTGTTCATAACTGAAAATTACATAACCTGACAGTAATAATGTGAACGCGCGCACGTGACCCACGCGTCTTAGGTGTTGTTGATTGCTCGCCGGCTATTCGCGACACACAGTTTCAACCTTCATACCTGAAGATGAAAGGACGATCCGCAGGGAGGTCCTTTGAAATCCATGGCGACGAGCTCGAACGAAATCGCATTCAGCTCGAGCAGAATCTTCAGAATACAGAGTTATCTTTCCACATTTCCGACGACGAGCAGCGGCGGCCCAGTCGGAGGCAGAACAACAGTTCGTTAGAGTATCCCCGGCATATCTCAGAGCCTTCGCTTGCGGAATTTCCCTCGTTTGCTCATCGGTCTAGTGATCATTCTTTGGGGCCCATTGAGTATAGCCCTCACCGTGTGTGGTCATATCGAACAGGCGACGACGACGAAGGCATCGCCCCTTATGGTGGGGAGACTATGTCTACCGCCGCCCACCACGCCAGCGCGGTTACCCTCAGCGCAGGTTTAGGTGGGGGCCGTGGAGCTAGAACCCGGGAACCAAGCCTTAATGGTGGGGAGTATGACCCGGACAGACCTCTACATGCTATGATATCTGGTGTCAATAGCAAACATAGTATGCTCGATATGGACCCTTCAAAATCTAAACATCAGGTTCGTATGAAAAGAACTCCTTGGATATGTGACATTGCTTTATAGTTGATTTTAGATGACATATGATCCCATTGTGGTCGACAGTACCGCTGAGCTAGACAGACTACTCCAATCAGGACACGCGCCACCTCCCCTACCTTCAATACGATCCCGTTCTGTCCGTCTCACATCCCCATTATCTTCCGCCTCGTCATCTGACTCGGATTCAGAAGGCGGTGAGCAGCAACCGCGAGAACACTCATCCCGACCCAAATTGACTGACCACCTCCGTCACGTTTCCTTTTCTCCAAAGCGTCCTCGAAGTTTAAACCCAACAACGTCGCCGCTCGCTCGCTCAGCTCGGCAGGTGGCAGCAGAAGAAAGTCACGGGTCAATGAACATGCCCACACCCCGTCCTGGAAAACGCCAGAATGTTCACGCCTCGTCCACACCCGCCAAACCGGAAGTGAAATTACATCCCGCCACGCCATCCACAGCAGGGTCGAGATTCACGCGTATAGCAAAGGGTATCAACAAAGATATCGGAGCCACTCAGCAACAAATTGCATCGAACAAGCATGTGGCCTCGCCATTGACACGCCCGGCATCGGCGCCAGTGGAACGTAATCCATTTCACGATGAACCTGAAACTCTTCCCGCCCGTGCGCGTATGCCGACCCCTCATAAGTCATCATTGAAAGACTCGACGCGGAGTAGAATTTACTTACCTGACGTTACGGGTTTGACAAATGCAGTCGAGTCGCCTTTGAGACCGGATGCCCAATATTACTTATACAAGGCAGAAAATAAAATGCGAGGTAGCGAAGGTGTGTTCGAATCCTTTCTTCTTTGGTAAACCCGGTCAACGTTGTATATTTCCAGTTCGTCTGCTTCAAACTCTCACTGCTGTCCAAGTACAACTCCATGGACTGGAGGAAGAGAACTCCATTTCTCGTCGAAGAGTGCGTGAACTTGAGATGGAGTTGGAAGAGTGCAAACGGGATGTGGCAAGAGAAAGGACGAGGTTGTTTGAGCGTGAGGAGTCGAGAAAGGGAGACGTCAGCTACCGCCGTCCTGAGAGCAGTAAAGCTAAGGGGAAAAGCAAGGCAAAGGATATCAGCAACTTTGGCCTGGCAGAGTTGGATGACGAGAGATTGAAAACGAGGTATAAGGAAGCTGTTGAGGAGAAAAAGGGTTAGTATTATGTTGGGACTATATCGCCTAAGCTAATAACGATAACCTGTAGCTTTGGAAGCATTGGTCAATTCCTTGCGCTCCCACCTCACTCGACTCTCTTTTGAACTATCGTCACATCAAAAGTTGCTTGTCGAGCTCCGGAACCTACGCGAACAAGATGCTCGTGCCCTTCAGGAGAAGAGTACAGAGATTCTACAATTGCGAGAAGAGGTGCAGAGACTTGCGGGTGAGGTCGAGGTGTTACGTGGCGTTGTGGAAGAGGGATTGAAGGAGAGGAGAGCAAGTAAGGAAAGCATCCACATTGATATTGAGAAAGAGGAAGGGAATATTGGGATGTCCCAGAATCTTCAAGAGGAAGAGGAAAGAGGTCGATTGGTGGAAAGACAAGTCGAACATGGAGAGGGAGAGGTCACTCAAGATGACGACGAAGAGGACGAAGAGGAAAATACAGAGATGTTCGAGTCTGATGTGCATGTTGCCGATAAAACGATGCGGACGGACCGTGCAACACTCGGAGAGTCTACGAACAGTAAAGGTGCAGACGTCGCATATGTAGATGGTGACTTTGACAAGATCGCAGCCGAAGTCGAGGAAAGGCGTTCGAACAGGTCGATCGAGTCGAGGATGTCGAGGTCTCCTTCACCTGTTAGAAGGACACATAACACAACCAACGGAGTGAAAACACCTGATGCGAGTGAAGACGACGAAAGATCTGTATCGCAATTGCAGCCTTCGACATCAAGACTGATTGTCCCTTCGCCTGGTCACACTGGCATTCACGATCGTTCAGATAAACACAAAGTAGATTCCGAGCCTGAAACACCATTTCCCAAGATACGTGGCGAGCATCTGGAGAGGTTATTCTTTTCTGCACCAGAACACAATGCGAAAACTTGTACGGTTTGTCACAGGAGGAGACATAGACCACATGAATCGTCTTTTTGGTCAAAATCCGCAGCTCCGGCAGCAACTCGTGCTCAGCCAGAGGTAGAACAGGGTAATGACGAGGAGTACGAAGGCCCGGATGATAATTGTGAGCAACGCCCTTCTGCAGAGACGACTCGTAAGGGGAAAGGACGGGAATATGCCAGATTCGCACAAGATCCAGCTTATTGGCGACGGGTTGGAACGAATCAGGGGTTAGCCCCTCAGACGGTAGTTGCGAGGGTGATTCGTGAGCTGGAGGATGATTTCACTCATTATAAAAGGTGGGTTTACAGCAAATCTCAGGTGTTCCGTATTCATGTTGCTTGACGTCCACTCTTTGGAATGGCTCCAGTGTTTATGTGGAGTTGGCTGACCAGTATAAAGTTATGGATGCAACTTCAGACGTCCGCAGGAGGAACATGCTGGCGCAACATCTTCGCGAGGTAGTTGATATTCTCGAACAAAAGGTTGGTTGTGTTTTGTGTCAATGTTGCTTCTCCATGCACTGATGTATCATTCCAGGGTGACCAGATTGCATCACTTTATGATTTATTGAGCTTCCGAGATAAACTGATCTCTGAGTCTGTCATTCGAGAGAGAATGTAAATTACTGTAGAAATTATCTTATCTTGCTGAAAGTGACTTAGAGTCAGATACTTTCACTTTTAATAACACTTTCTATACCCAAAAACATCTTCAACCATATTATAAGTGTCAATAACACTACTCTGCTTTTCCCCTGATTCTTGGTTGAGGTTGAGGCACTAATATGTAGCACTACGTAGCACTGTGTAATCCAGTTGCCACTTCTATGCAGTTAAGGAGTCATCAGGAAAACATGCAATTACTTAAATGACTTAGGAATAATACATTGACCTGGATGATTCAGTCGTTTGCGTTTCTATATATTCTCGGCAGGAATTGTAGAACATACAGGACTTTTATAGATTTATATGGTCATGTAATTATATATATAATTCATTGGTCACTTTTGCTGATGCCTAAAACCTGAAGTTCGTTCTTCCTTCTACTATCTAGGATGTCGTTCCTTTTCAAAGTCCGCTGATGATGTTGTCCTTGTTTGCGCAGACATCCTAGGATTGCAGTGTGGCAACCGTAAAAGGATCCAGGGTGCTACTTCACGGCAATTACGACTGGCTAGCGAGGCTAACAGAAGCTCATCATCATGAAGGTCACCGTAAAGACAACCAAAGGGAAGACTTTTCAGGCGAGTACACTAGTTTTCTTTATCTTCCTACTCTTATCTTTCTCAAAGGTCGACATCGAGCCCACAGATTCCATCGCAGATCTAAAGGCGAGGATTGAACAAGAACACAAGGATCCAGTTGCCGCTCAGAAGATCATTTACTCTGGTAATTCCCCATAATTTTCAGCGACTTGTGCCCACTGACAAGTCACTTTAGGTGAAGTCCTTGCCGACGACAAGACCCTAGAATCCTCTGGGTTCAAAGAAAAGGACTTCCTCGTCCTGATGAATGTGAAAGTGTGTTTGATCTTTGTCACCCTTTCACTTAGCACAATCAACTCAAGTCTAATCTTGTTTAGGCCAAGCCTACGCCATCTGCTGCTCCTACAGTTACCACGGCTACTATTCCCTCTTCAAATATTGTCTCTACAAATGCCGCATCTTCCATCACACCTTCAACGCTTGCTGTTAATACTGCCACCGGTTCGCCTGCAGTTACACAGAATCCGTCTGAAGAAACCCCTGCCCAAACTACAACGAAGGCTGACCCCTTCGGCGATCCAAGCTCCTTATCAGGCACAGCGCTCCAAAGTGATACAATTGTGGACGGTATGCCTCTTCCAAGCGAGGGTGTTGTATGAGCTATGCGTGCTTGCTAACTTTAACCTCACAGATCGTGCTGTCGAACATCTCATGCCCGTAAGTTGTCATGTCCATCATGATACTCCCAACTCCGAGATTTGTGTAGGGAATTTCAGCAGCAAGAACGAGGTATGCTCCTTTTGTCTCAGCGCATCATTCTAAAGCCAAACATTTGAAAAGCCAGATTCAGTCTACGTTCAACGAAGTGGGAAGAGCAACTGTAGCAAGAAGTTGGTTTTTAAGCCCATCGGGTCCTGTCAATATCTACTGTACGTCAAATGTCTGCCTCAAGTGATATTGGAAATTCATATTTGCTTGAAGTTCCTACGGAAGGAACGGCTTCAATTAACCCATTGCATGCCGATGAAAATATTCCAGTCCACGTCAGTCTTGAATGTATATTTGTTGACGTATTGAAGCAACAGAAAGCAATCAACATAGAACGAAAATGATAGTACTATGCAGGGGGGAACTGGTGAGAGTCTCTTGTCGTCAAAGTCTTTTTCATTGAATCTCTTGTTCTCTAGCCCGTAATTCTGAATGTAACATTGAATGCAGTCCGAAAGCAGACTATGACATTTACTATGATCAACTTCTTTTGAAGGGGCGAGGGTCACCTCTTTGGGTGCCAGGACCAAGCATGATGCTTCCGACAGAATATCGTCAGAGCGGTGTCAGAATTGGCGACGTCGGAATTGTCTTGCGCTCTGGAGCTTTTGACTTTCTCTTCAACATACTTCTTCCCGCTAACCACGAAATCAACCGGGGGAGGGTTCCTGAAACATTCCACCATCTCAACTTCTCAGACGTCAATAGGAAAACCTACAAATGTATAATTTATGGCCGTAACAGCTATCTTGCAAGCTCCTCTCTTCATAAAACGAGCAATGGTGATCCATCGTATGTACTCAAAGTTACCTGACAAGCTATGCTAATTTTCACTTTGTTGACAGTGGTCTTAGATTCGAAACTTGCGATACAGAGGGTGCAATTTTGATTATGCCCAACGGTGCAATTTCTGAAGACCTTCTAAACTGCATAACAATTGAGAAATACATAGCCACACATGCAAAGCACTGGTACGAGTATGCCACCAGCGATGAATGTGGACGGCGTATGAAGAACGGGGACCTACGTGTCGTTGTTGGTTGCGACAAGGTTTCTTCCTGGGGTATCGCGACATTTGCGACCGCCGTTGCACAACGGGTACATCTCGAATTCAAGGGTATTGACCATGAGACTCCCGCCTCTCGAAACTACATGTGGGACTGTCTGGGTACTGTAAATGGAAGAGTGGGACCAGACGATGACGAAATTCAGGGCCTCAGTCAAGAAACTGGCACACCTCTTAAAAATCAATGTGTATTCCTGCGTACGATTAGTTTGGCTCTCTCCGAAAAATTCTGGAATGAGTTAGCTGTTCATCAAGTTCGGTCAAGCAATTTGATGTACAGTTCACCAGATTTAGCATCACCGCCGGCTGCTGGAGAGTCAGATATTAGTCAAGTAAATATAACCTATTCTACAAAACTCGGACTACCTGTGAGTCATGATTCGATCCTCTGCCTAGGTGCACATGATGTCGAGTTTTGTCAGGTTCTACATCCGTCAATGTCACTAAACGAAATTTTACTGAAAAAGGCAAGAATACATCCCACATTGACTATATCCTTTTTCAAACTTTTCTGCTCAACAATTAGTATCCAAACGCAAATTTGGTAATCACCCAGGATCGACACTGGATAACTGTTATACGTGAGGTATGTCTCAAGAATAATATTATTCAACCTCTGTCACCCAAGACTCTTTATAGGGGGATGTCGCATTCCCTAACCCAGAGGAACTTTGTGCACGAGTTCTTTTGACACATGAAGTATGTGAAGAAAGTGGTGCGTTAGCATTTTTACACCGCAAACCATTGATCCTCATAACTGCTGAAGGCGTAATCTTCCTCAGGCAGAAGGCCCGGAAGAAGGAAGAAGGCTTATCATCTGTTCAGAATATAGGGATTACTGAAACTCCGATATATTACCAAGTAAATCCCCATAATCATAGTGAGAATATTGAAACCCTTTCCAATCGCAATCGTCTACCTACTTCGCCACTCTTGTCGTCCTCCAACTGCAAAGGTCACCTCCAAATCGCAACATTCGAACCAGTCGCTCTCGTCATGCCAGATCCAACGTCCTCGAATCTTGAAAATGTTCTTATGACCGGGTCACTTAGCATCTTTAACGGGCCTGTGAATGGAGAGGATCCAAACGTTAATAAAGGTTCCTAATTGAAATATCTACAGTCGTGTTGCTCACTAAAGATGAAATAGGCCTCCAGAAACTGTTTGAAGAAAGTTCCCCCTTCGCCTTCCATAATTCGATCAATAGATCACAGGAAGTCGACCGAGAGGTTTCAAGGACACTTGTGCAGAAATGGACCTCACATATTAAAACCCTTTCCAATCGCAATCGTCTACCTACTTCGCCACTCTTGTCCTCCATTCCCTTAGGTCCGTTAATGGAGCCACACACCTCCGATGGAATTATTAACGACGTGTTCAACTGGTTATTCGATTACTCGACCCCATTCCTCGTCATGTGGATTCATGATAAGACTGTCGCACAAACCATTCTCGTGGCTCAAGTCATTGCCGGAATATTAAACAAGCTCGATAAACTCTCCGCTTCCTTCTTCTCTGGCATTGATGGCGTAGTCAACTACAGACATATTATCCCAACCCTTGCTCATCAACTCGCACGATCGCGACCCGAGGTGCGAGATCTTGTTGGCCGAGCTGTCGCACACGACGGTTCGATTTTCAACCTAGAAATAGAGACACAGCTCAAAGAACTCCTCTGCGATCCTATACTAGCAGCTTCCGAGTCGGGGATTATACAAACACAAGGAATTCCACACACTTTCGTAATTCATGGCCTTGAGAATTACGACGAGGACCAATTCCAATCACCATTTCTGCAGGATTTCGTGGACATCCTTCATTTACTCCGGGCCAGTAAACTTCCACACCGACTACTGATCATCGGTCAGCACACTCCTTTCCTCCAATCATGCACTTCAAAACCAAATATGAGACAAACCGTACTCGAACGTCCGATAACGGCAAGTTTCTGGTTCGGAAAGGAAGCAGAAATCAGTTCCTGGCACGAAGAAGCCCAGAGAAGGGAAGAGGATCTCAGAAGAAGGGAAGAGGGATTGAGGCGTAAGGAAGAGGACATGCGAGCAATTGAAGAAAAGACGAAAAATGAACGAGAAGAGCTGGAAAGCGAACTCAAGAAGATAGAATGTGAAAAAAAGGAATGGAATCAGAAGGGACGTGGGTCACTTGGAAAAGAAGTAGAGTTAGAGGAAAAGGACGAGGATATGAAAAAGCGTAGTCATGCTTTGCAACTGGAAGAGGAGGAATCGAGAATAAGACAAGACAGTTTACTGTTTTTAGAAGCGGGGTTGAGCAGACGTGAAGACGAGTTGAGCGGATGGGAAGGCGGGTTGAGCAGACGGGAAGACGAGGTGAGCGAACGGAAAGCCGAGATGGGCGAACGGGAGAACGAGTTGAAAAAACAGGAAGAAGAGGTGAGGCAAAAGGGAGCCGAGTTGACCAAACGGGAGAACGAGTTGAGCAAACGGGAGAACGAGTTGAGCAAACGGGAGAACGAGTTGAGCAAACGGGAAGAAGAGGTGAGGCGAAAGGAAAGAGATCCCGGGCCCAACCAGAGACAAGACCCTGTGGCCTCGACATCAGCACTTTCCATCGAGGCACCCCAGTTAGACACTAGGACAAAGAGCTTCAAGAAAAAGTTGCCAAAGTGGCTCTCCCCACGTTCCGAAGGCCATCACTCAACGCCAGTCAGTCCCGCAGACGTGGATTCGAATTTCATGCCTCTTCCCACTGAATCAGAGCCACCTGATCTCCTCGTTCTACCTTTGCGAGGTATTGACCCACGGAAGCTGGTGGAGGACACATTCTGCGCTGTGGATGCATTACAACCATTCTGCAATGGAGCAAGCATGTTGTATGTACCAATTCTGTCGTGTTATCTCCACTGACCTCCATGCTCCACCTAATAACCAGGTACATTGAAGACATAGCATTACTCGTTACGATGTACCTCACGGCGATTGACCACAGCATTAAAGCATCTCACCGTGGTAATGCTTTGGGATTAGAGTCGATCGACCTGGCAAATTCTATCACCCAGATCAAAAGCAGAACAGTAAATGCGAATTTGGAACGTGACGCAAAATTGAATGATTGCATCAGGAAAGTGGGAAATACCTTAAATGACTTCAACTGTCTTTAATGACTTGAGCCTCTGAAATGTCTGAAATGCC
>QDKV01005013.1_pt1 | contig 22014 bp, 26 predicted proteins | sample 1861101 | NCBI WGS metagenome assembly QDKV01 (sample SAMN04275158, study PRJNA302643) | Fungus metagenome, whole genome shotgun sequencing project. | isolation source: fruitbody | host: Mallocybe terrigena | place: Sweden | collected 2013 | reverse complement strand
GACCCGAAAAAAATGTTCCAAAAAGAACCGATCGGTGGGCGAAAGCTCCGTCAGTGAATTGGGGTATTTCCTTCTTAGAGTCCATACGTCCACGGCTTGTAATTCATAGTATCCGGTAGGGAGAGAAGATTGAAGTCGTTGAATAAGGATCGACACAAGTGCTGCAATAAAAAGGTGTCGGAGCACGTGCAACTGGCAACAAAGTCTTACTCACCATGAAGATACGAACTGAATTTGGGCAAGCGCATGCCGTCGACAATCATCGTTGTATCGTCTGTAACTTCGAAATGCCAATGACTCGCAGGAGCGAGTATGACTGCCCCGCCCCTTTGATTCTTGGGAGACAGCAAGCGCCACTTCACGCCTTTCCCATCAGGCGGTTGCATCAAGTTGTAGTCATCTTGATCCATCAAGACGTCGTCGTACCCACTGGCGCCCAATACGTCGCATGCGTCCTCAAATGAAGGGTCGTTGACGAGAATTATACTTTTCACCCATAAGGTGTCGGAGCCGTAGAAGGCGGCAGTGGGAGGACCTGCGAGAGCAGCGGAGATATTGTTCACGAAGAGAATGTGAGCTGCAACCCAATCCTTTTTCTGAGCTATGGTGAGTTGGGAAGGATAAGCGTTATCTCTTTCCATGGCAGTTGGATCAGGTCTCTACACTAATCGAGTACATGTCACGTTTCACATAAAAATGGGTTTTAATATTTACAAATAATACTTGATCCGTCCTGATCATGCCCATTCACTCTGAGGCACTTTCCCTCAGGCTGTACTGGGATGCAGATGATGATGTCGAGGACATCCACCGATACACCAATGGAGGCTTTTATCCAATTCGTCTCGGCGACGTTCTTTCCTCTACAAAAACTCAGTATCGAGTGTTGCACAAACTCGGACGAGGTTCCTTTTCAACAGTATGGCTGGCCGAGGCTCTCCACCCGTCGTAAGTCTATCCCTCACTTATCAGGCTACTATATTATATCATATTTTACAGACAACAATATGTTGCTCTGAAGATCTGTGTGGCGCATGCCGATCCCAAGCACGATCTTGAGATCTTCACCCGGCTCTCAGGTCTGCCGAACGTACTGCAGCTTCAGGACCACTTTTCATTGCAGGGACCGAATGGCGTGCACACTGTTCTCGTGTCGAACGTCCTCGGAAACCTGCGGAGCGTCATTAGGTTGTCGAAGGGACCCCGACACAATCTTGTCCGGAAGCTATGCCACGACATCACATTCGGGCTTGCTGCGTTGCATCGTCAGGGGATAGTGCACGGAGGTATGTACCAGCTTGCAAGGTGTTACCCACTAACATGGCGAGTTAGATCTCCACATAGGCAATATCGGGATCTCCTTGCCCAGTTTGAACAACCACCCCCCAGGAGATATTCTAGACCATTTTGGCAACCCCCAATGTACGATTATCCTCCCAACAACTTGGCACTCGGCGCACCCTGGCGCAATCCCACCGTACCTGGTACCCCCGATCTCTGTCGCCGACTACCTCATAGCTAACGATAAGATCGCCTTTGACGCACCCCACGCTGAGATCATGGATTTGGGAAATGGTCGGCGTCAAGTCCACTTTGCATGACTATTACTTATGAATATGCACTAGCCATCATCGTCGGTGAGCAGGCCCGTCCAGCCTGCACCCCTGCGGCAGTACGTGCCCCCGAACTCATGTTCGAACGCTTCGTCCGTCCGGACCCCCTATCCCCGCCAACACGAGCGAGCGACATTTGGTCCCTTGCCTGCACGATCTATGAGCTGGTATTCGGAAGGAGGCTATTCGACTTTGCGCTTGAGATCACGCTCTTGGGTATGATGGCGACGGTCTGTGGGGAGGTTCCGCAGGAGTGGAAAGGATATTGGGAGTCAAGAAAGCCGCTTCGCGATTTGTGTGAGTAGATATCTCTCCCAACGCTACATATTTTCGCTGACTTTACCCATGCATAGCCATATCGCATGCAGCTGCTGAGGCTGAATGGAATGGCATGTTGGAACACTTTACGGAGGGACCTCAGGGGACACACACAAGGTGTGATGTGAAGGAGCTGTTTGCACTGCTGAGGTCTATGCTGACCATTGATCCAACACGGAGACCGAGTGCTGAAGAAATATCAAAGCATCCATGGTTTAGCCGTGACGAGACGGCCTGATCTTGGTTGTTGGTTCACTGGCACACTGCGAATGTTCTCAATAGAAGAAAATCAACTTGTCAATCACGATATACTACTATGGGCTAAGAAAGAAAAAAGATTTCTATTCTGATCATCGTCTTTCGCGAGTGCGACCCTTGATAATTCGAGCACAACTGGTGGTTGCTTTCCAAACAACTGTGGGCGGTATGGGACCTTCAACTTAGCCTCCTGTTCTTGTGCAAATAGCCTGCTCAGTGGTTCGTTGTCAATCTAGGTCCACGGTAATTTCTTCTGGTGTAGCGTACCTGCCTCTTGGTGTACAATTCCGTACTCTTCGTACCCCTCGGCCCACTTCCAGATGGTTGACTTGCTAAATCCTCAGACATGAGTCTGATATTCTATTCGGTTGCTCGAGAGCCCACTTCTTTCCGAGACCGCCAATCTTTCTCCACACATCGTTCATAGCCTTTCTAACGCCCATCACGTCGAATGTTTTCTTCTTCCAATCAATTCCTCCCACCACAACCGACCACCTACAACAGGGTTCCTGTCCCGTAAATTTGTTTCCGCCAAAGTGTATGTTCAGTTGACGCGGGGAGTTATCATGTCAAGCACCAAGCTTAACGTCAAGGACATTGGCCCTATTACCGAAGATGACCTCCATGGCGTAGCGATGATTTATGTACGACTGTTTCGCTTGACTTTTGAGCAAATTTAGATGACTTATTTTGATCTTGAAGATGAAGCTGTGAAACTCTGATCTTGCCTTTTTCCCAGACTCTAAATTGTGGACGGAGCAAAGCAGAGTTATTCCTACAAATGCACTTCTTTTTTCTTGTGCATCCTGATAAGATGACCTGATGCTTTATTTCCCTGCGCGACTTTGTGCCAAGGCATTATTGGCTCATCGGATGCTTTGGATTCAATATATCCACCCTGAAAAGCGACATAACAGATCAGGGGACTTCGCATCGTTAGACTCTGTTCTCATTGCTAGGCGGGCTGAATCTACCATACTTTTGAATTAAAGCTGGCCTCTATGAACGTTTATTATGCATGCAATAGACTCGGATCTTTTTTCACCTGCATCCTGTCAGGCACGCGGAGGCCGCGTTGACTCAGGCTCCCAGGTCAAAATGTAGACGGACCCATACTTCTAATCACACTTTCATCCTGTCTTCCAGCCAACAAATGTCATCGACGACGCCGCTACTGTTCCTCATTCCTCCGACGAGGAAGGACTATCTTGATAACTTGCGATGCATTCTCACCATCAGCCTTATCGTACACCATGCCTTGATTGAGACTTTTGTCTCTAATAATTCCAACTCTACTCCAATCGCAGTGTTCATAGCAATGCAGAAGACATTCTTGAATAGCACGTTCTTCTTCGTCTCCGGACATTCCACCGCGTTATCCCAGGTGTCTCGACCTTCGACCTTCGTTAACTTCGTGAAGAAGGGGGTGAAAGTCACCTTGCCGGCTCTCTGCTATGCCATCTTCGGACAATGGGTCGTGTTCACCTTGCTTACCAGCAGGTGGCCTGACATCTTCGGAAGCAAGCACCCCACCCAAGCCTACGCAAAATTTTCTGGCCCAATACCCTATGTCATTCTCCTCGTATTTTTTGACTCTATGGCGCTCATTTTGCGCAAATTCACACTCCCATCACGGTTGTATACCAACATGTCACCCCGCTTCGCAATCTCCTTGGGACTCGTCACCCTCGTGGGATACACATTCCTCAACGCAGCTTTTATATTGCCGTCCATCTCGGTTCCGCATGCAATCGCGTTTTTAATATACGATACACCCAATCCATCGTTCCCTCTTTCGCATCTTATCGCCTATGGGGCCGGGTGGCAGTTCCGGTCCTTGAAGCGATCCATTCTGTCTTCTTCCTCGAATAGTGCGGTATTTGGGCTATGCACATCCATTTGTATAAGCTCTATCTCCCTCTATTATGCCCAGTCATACTGGCCGGCCATCGCCCGCCTCCTCCATGCACAAACGACCGGTGATTCGAATCCAGTTTTTGTCGACGGAGGCGTCACCCCACACACCATTTTCTTTGCGTTCTGGTCTGCATTCACGTTCTTCTCCATCCCCGTCTCCTTAGTCTCGTTGTTCTTCCATGCGGATTGGACAGCGGCAAGTTGGGGATGGTTTGGGAAGAACACATACATCCAGACCTATGTACACATCATACCGGTTTTGGTGATAAATTATCACTTGAGGGCGGTGGAGAACTCGTTCATTAAGTATGGCTTGACTGCGTTGGCTGGCATGGTGGGAACCTGGATGTTGGCATCCATAATTTACGTCCCACTTGGTTTTATGAGAAAAACTATGAGGTTTCTCAGATGGTAATTTAGTTAATTGTATATCCACATTTCATAAAACACCTTTTTTGCTGGCAAAGTACAAAACCACCAATTGGACTGCTGGGTAGAAATTTTGCAGGAGTGATTCGATAATTGAGCAGCTGGAGATGAGTGCGGAAATGACACTCAAGTACTCAAGGTCAATAGAAGACATTTTGGAAAAATAAAGGTCAAGACCAGGAAGAGTTGCTCAACATATGGCGATCCTCTCGACTCAACAAACCATAAAATTGGAATTTACTATTATACTTTGAAGGTATAAACGTATAAGGGAATTGTTCTCCGCTGACGATTCGCATCCGAGTCATATCTGCCCTTGAACATGTCTATCATCCTGGACAATTCTGATGTCGACATTGAATTGACCTCTGAACATGCACTGGCAGAAGATTCTTTCATGACTTTGAACGCCCGTATAGATGATTCATCAGAGGAATCAGAGTTCTCCGATTCATCATTCCTAGATATTGATCTCGACGATGAGATTGAAGATAAGGAAATTGACACCACTGAGCCCATAGAACTCGACGAACACCAAGAGAACCAAGAACTGGAAGAAGTGAGTTTCTATATGGTTCGGGTAATCCGGAAATTATACTACAAGATCCTGTCTTTATAGGTTGATGTTGAAGCCACCGAAGAATCCCATTCAAAAGAGGATCTTTGTTCCTCTATCCCGAGAATGTACCGCATCCTCGACTTAATCAGCGAGCGTGGCACCAGCGGTTTAGGTATGATTTGATGGCTGATGGCATCGCAACTTAGCTCTGACATCCACGAAGTCGATAAGATCATCATCGCTCAAGATTCAATCAAATGTTTTCTGAATGAAATATCTCCCAACGCTTACGTGTCTTTGACGAAGGTCGATTTCAAGGCTCTTGACAAGTTTCAAGTCAAGCCTATTGGGATCTATGGAAGCAAAGAGGAGATTGTTCGCTTTTTGGTTTCCGTAGCTGTCATTGACGACACCATGTATGTTGCTCTCTACTTCGTGATCCAATTTCTGTTACTGACATCTTGACAGCTCGTCCAGGTTACTCACTTCCCCGGATGCAAGAAACGAAAAGCCAACTCTCCGCTCTGGCCTATACATCTGCCGCGTTTCTCAGTCCGTCAGCGGAGTGGGAAAAATGTATGTAGTATATTGGCCAGAAGAGTCGACATGGGACGACGATGCTTCTCCACCTGTGCGCCGGAATCGCGTCACCTTCATGAGGTGAGTTCTCTTGGAAGATAGTATACAGATTAGAGGCCATTGACACTAAGATCCTCAGATACCTCACGACAATTTGTGATCAAGTCACAGCCCTGATCTCCAAAGACCACGCGGAATCCATGATCTGGAGCAATCCAATCAGCGATGACCAGCTTTCTGAGTCCAGCGAAGATGATACCGATCGACTATTTACTTTCGAGGTTGCGAAAACGAAGGAACAAGAAGAAGGCGTCTCCATACGCCAAGGATTCGAGGTGTGTGCCCCTTCCATCCTTGTCCGCGTATCAATCATTACATGACTCGTTAGTGCGTTTCCGATGAGCTCGTCGCCGGCGAATTGCATCCAGAGTGTAATTTGGACCCCGAATTCTTCCAACCACGCCTATTGTCTGGTGAAACGAGACAAGGATTCATGACAACACGATATGTGCCTGTTAAGAATTCCATCAAGTTTTTCAACTCCTTTAGGATTAACGCGTTCATATTACAAGATGCTTTGTAGGCCTTTGAAACCACATCTCCCTTCACATTTTTCTGATTGTTGAAAGGTTGAAGGACCGTCTGCAAATCTCAGAGTCTATTAGTCCTAAATCACTCAATAGCCTCATTCGATTGGGGCTCGACAAGCGTTTTCCTGACGAGTGTGGTATCTGGACGAAGGAAGTTAATGCCATTAAATCAACATACCGCGAGGATATGAAAGCTCAGAAAAAGAAAGCTCAGAATCAGTTGAGTGAGGCCAGGGCTCAGACGGAGTCAAGCATCCGGTTTGCACTCGTCAACGCTGTATTCTCTGGCTATCCGTCCGTTCTCACCCCTCTCTCTGGTGCCCTGCTGACGAACAAATGTATAGCACGCTTGATCGTTCCCGATGCTTCGCCTCTGTCCCACCTCACACCGCTCATGAGGAATCAAGACTAAATGGCGAGTCATTTGTATCAGTATCTCCATATTCGTATTGATCTCGCTTCCTAGAATCCTATTTCAACCTAACAACGATACACCCGCGAATTGCGGAGAGTTTGACAGATGAGCTTCGCCGAGCCAATTGCAAACATATCAATGACAACAGCTTCAGAAAGTCAAAGTCAAAGATTCTTCTTGTCCTCTATTTATCCCGGAACCTCATCAACATGTCCGAGACTCAAGTAACTAAACTTGTTCAATCGGTTTCCAAGGACGACAGGCGACAGTTACAGAATACTCTGGCCTCCATCCTCCACGAGATTGCGAAGCCAGCGGTTGGAACACCCAAGCCGACACAAGCTGAGACACAAAGGGCTGATAAAATGCTCAAGGAAGGCAACAACGAATCCTCTCTCATCGATGATCCAGTCTTCATCGCGGACCTCGAGAATGTTTCGTCCACTATGCCTATGTTGCAGAAAACAATAGTGGATGCGCACGATCAAGCCCAAAAGTACCTCGGAAATGTTGTAGATACGCTCTGTCGAACTCTCCTTGGCTCTGCTTGTCGTATTCAACTAGAAGATATCCAAGTGCAGCTGAAGCTCGACGCGGACCGGCGTAGCGAGCAAGATATCCGTGAAGTGAGACGTTCTCTCATCCAGAAACTAAATTCTCTATCAGAGTCGTGTGATTCAGCGTAAGGCTTTTCTGGAATGTCCGATAAAGATTCCAATTATTTTTTAGGCATACTCTGCGTCTCAAATCCGTCTTGCAATGTAGGAACTTCAGTTACCACTGACAAATGTACACTGAAGCACCCTTCGCTAGCTTTTCCTGACCAACGTAGAAAATCAGGTCCACAGAGCTTTGACATTACCGGCCAGCAAGAGACGCAGAAGGAAGCTTCGCTTCTGTTCACCATTCATCTCATGCACCTAACGACACAAGATCAGCATGAACTCCAACTCGATCCAATTAAGGTTCCGAGTCCGCATTTCAAGGAATCGTACACCTTTCAGGTACCAGTAGGGTTCTCAATCTCGTGAGATCAACCTTTGTTTCGCTTTTATTGCGTCGAGGCTGATTGGCTTGCAGGCACTCGCAACTCCTCGAGGGGGACAGACTACTCCTCGTACTGATTGACCATAACGCCAACCTCCACCTTCACTTGGATCGCCTCAATAATATTGAAAACTCTATTGGGCGAGGGCATGGCAAGATGCTTCATCGGAATAAGATTGGCGACGAGTTCTTGTTGGCGTTCGACGAATCTCAGGCTATGCTTGCGCTGATTTCTTGTAACAAGGTATGCAACATGAGAGATCCGAATGTTAAGTTGGAATTGACGGTCCCTCAGCTGCAGTTAAACGTCTTTGTTCACGATGAGAATCGAGGATTTACCGCATCTGCCAGCACCATCAACTTGAATCCATGGTACGGTGAGGGGACGACGATCAAGAAGGCCTGTTTCACCTCGGGAAGCGAGGAACTTTTGCTCGTCGACTCTCAAGCTATCGCCCGTGTTTTCTCACTGACCACTATGCAATTCCGGTGTGTACCTTCGGTGAATCAAATTCTTGGTGCGACCCTGACGAATTTTAGGCCAGCTTCTTTGGATTTCCACCATGTTCCGATCGATGTTTATTCTTCTCCAGACGGCTCGTGCTTCTTGATTGTTATCTCGGATGGTGCTTCTACTAGTGTAATTACCTACCATTGGAGTACTTTTGGGTCTACCAATGGGATCCCACTCCCCATCGCAGATTGGGCAGGCGACAGTAAGCTGGTCATCAGCTCACTCGTCCGCAAAAGTGCTGTGCACCTCCTGAAGCTGGATTTACTTGCTCACACTTGCAGCTCTGTTGCGCTCGATATCACCCGAAAGGTTACCGAATTCATGTTCAGGGAGAAGGACAGCCATGGCGCTTTGTCAAGGGATGCTCATCTCACGATGCATAACTGTCTCATGGATTGTCACGCCGATGTATGGACACGCTTTCCGGTTCTCCCAGCGGTCCAGCGCGCTACTATTTCATCAAACGATCGTTGCCGTCGTTCAATTCTCTTTGTCACTGACCGAGATCATAATCGTTATCAGCCCCACTTTGTTGACATGATCGAGACATTCGAGAGGACGACAAAGAAACCAACTGGAGATAAGCTTAGCACCCTACAGGTCTCCGCAATAACATTTGACAGCTTCATAGCCAACTTCCCCCCCGATGTAGAATGGAATAACATGTCCATTTTCAAGGTTGGAGAATGGGTCGTTGACCTTCTCTGCCTCATTCCTATCCATCTGGCAATCGCCAGAGACAATCGGTTCGTTCCGTTAAAAGATGGCGTATACTCTGTTGAAGTTGAAAAGTCATTGCTTGGTGCCGAGATCAATCGAATTGTCGATTCAATATCATTTGGGTGGTATGAGTCCATATTCCAGTCTTACATGGCAGACAAGGTGCGAACCTCTCCCATATATGACTGCCTCGTGGGTTAATACCTTTTTCGCAGCCTGTTCGGGTTGTGTCCTCCATGGGAGAGCAATCCGTTGGGAAAAGCTTCACCCTCAATCACCTCGTCGATACGTCGTTTGCTGGATCAGCAATGCGGACCACTGAAGGCGTTTGGATGTCAGTGACTCCAACTAAAGAAGCTTTGATCGTCGCACTCGATTTCGAAGGTTAGTCTCTCGCTGAGTTCATTTTCAGTAGTCCATTTTCATAACACATTCACAGGCGTCCACAGCATAGAACGCTCAATCCAGGAAGATACCCTACTGGTTCTCTTTAACACAGCAATCTCTAATCTAGTATGTTTGCATTAATCGACGACAAGAAGCTCTTTGACCCCGATTCCTCAGGTCCTTTTCCGCAACAACTTCGCTCTCAGCCGCGATATCACTGGGCTATTTCAATCATTTCAGTCTAGTTCGACAGTCCTGGACCCTGTCGCAAATCCTTCACTTTTCCGGTCCACCTTGATGATCATCATCAAAGACGTTGTCGATTCGGACAAGGCGGAAATTGCACGAGAGTAAGCATTTGAGAGATGTGATTTTCCCATTTGTGACGGAGTCTTTGTGTCAGATTCTCACTCAAGTTTCAACAAATAGTCGAAGAAGAGCAGGACGCCAATTTCATTTCTCGTCTGCATGGCGGCAAGCTCAACATCATCCCTTGGTAAGAGTTTGTACCTGTCTCTCGCAAGACAGCACGATTACACGCCAGTATGATAGGCCAGTTATTGAGTCAAGGGAATTTTACAAAATGTTCCCGACACTGAAAAGGCGACTTGACCAGCAAGATGTGACGCACAAGGCGGCAGGTGAATTTTTGCACCTGATGAAGACGCTAATGGCGAAACTCAAGGTAAGACATTTACTGCTAGACCACTACATACATAATACTAATGTTTTTAGGCAAATGATTGGGGAGCGCTTACTCGTGCGGTCCCGTTGTTCTGTTCAGCTTGGTCACTAATTGTTTCTTCCAGAAACCATGGCTTCGCATCGTGCACAGCTCTTGCTGTCACTCTTACCTACTGCCTTAGCCTTTGGTATGCAAGACGTGGAACCCGAAATCGAGCTACTGAAGGTACGAACCACAACTTCTTGCTTGACGGTCGGGAAAACATTTTGTTCCCCTCAGAATCTGGACACGGACATGCCAATAGACTTCTCTGATAGCAACACTCGCTTCTTCGTCTCCAACATTGAACACTCTCAAAACTTGAGTCGCGAAGAAGTATTACACGCGCTGGTCACAGCATGGGACGAGTTTGATTCCCGCCAGCTTGTTCCCGATACTCAGTGGGTACAGGAGCTCGCTCAGCACCTGGAAGACCTGGCGGAAATGCGCATTGACCATGTACGAGCATGGGTCAAGTCAAACTTGGTGCGTTTTCAGGCTGGCCATGCGAGTGTGATGGAGCTCCAGCAAACCCTCGAGAGCGCTGTGATCGACTTGAAGAGCAGTGTGCAACTCTGTCGGATGCAGTGTGGGTATTGCCAATTGTTCTGCATTCGGAATCGGTTCCACGAGGACGCACACGACTGTAAGACGATGCACACTTGCACACAGTCTTGCGAGTATTGTGCGGAAGCGGGCGAGCATGAAGGGGAAGGAAAGAAATGCTCAATGACGTTAGTAACATCCGAATTTTAATTGGGGCATATTTACCATTCTCTTTCAGAGCCGGACATTCTGGAAAGCACATGTAAGCAACCTTTTTACTATAAATTATGCGGTCTGATCATGACTGCCACTCAGATGTTCCGTCAACGTCCATTTGTGTGGTGCACGGTGCAAACTCCAGGGCAAAAACGGATGTCTCGAAGAATGTGCCAAAGTAGGGCTGTATTTGAGCTCTCAGTTTGCTGTTACTTATGACCCCAAGGTCTCGGGCCATGAAGACGATGACCACCAGTGTGCAGCGGTTACACATGCCTGCGGCGAGGTAACTGTCACTTTTCACCTCCCACAATATTATATGAAATATCTTACATTCCAAGCCGTGTGATCTCCGCACGTTGACGTTTGCAGACGGACGGTACAATTGCAAAGGGAGGTGCAGAATCTCAGTGTAAGCGCTTCTACGGCTGTAGCTATGGTCATGCTCATCCAATCTCTAATATCCTCAGTGACATTGAGCACGAAAGTCACCAATGTGACGTGCAGTATTGTCCAATACCTTGCCAACTTTGCAAGCGGCTTTGCTCGAGTTCTGACCATTTACACGGGTTGGAAGAAGGCACGATCCATCTTTGTGGGTACGTGATTCGTGGTGTGCTCACAAATGAAGAGTGAAACACTTTTTTGTAGGAAACCACATACTTGTACTCAGTGGTGTAGTGCACCTGGTGTGTGCGAAATCGATATGGCTCCAGAATCTATCGAAGAAACATTTAGAGGAAGACATGAATGCTTCCAGTACACAAAGGTATGTCTTCATTTCCCTTGACGCAGGGTGAAACGCTAAACGTGCCCGGTATAGTATTCGCAAGGTGAATTTTCGCAAGTACATAATTAGTAGCCATCTGTTCACAATAGATGCCTAGTCGCGAAACGACTTAAATGCATCAAGCTCATCCCTCCAGGCCAGCTACAGCACGAGGGTTCGCATGATCATAGTTTAGACCCGGACGTAGTCCACTATTGTCAAGCAAGGTCAGCTGACTCAATCACGCCAGTCTCTCAACTGATGCGTGAACAGATGTACGAGTTGCCTGTATTACTGTACACTTCTGTTGGGTATGATTTGAGACCCTGGGCCAGATCAGTGAAGGCTTACTCTGTAAAAGGTCATTCACAGCAAGAACATGAAACCAGCCATGGTTCCATGTCAAACGTACGATGGTCTGTTGATGGTCCAGATGAAGAAGGTCTTGAGGTGGAAGGACGACGGTTCTCGACGAATGATGAAGGCGTGCCGATGATGTGCAGTCTTGTGTGCAAAGCGCTCGGTAGACACGCCCACATCGATTATTGCAGAGCCGAGACCCCAGCTGAGTGTAGAGTGAACAATGAAGTTGAACACATCACGAAGAAGCTACAACCGGAACCAGACCGACCAAAGGACTTTTTGACACACAACTTGTTCTGGAAGCGTAGTGGTAAGTCGATCTTTGACGCTCATCCGCTTCAATGCCTGACCCTTTTTCAGGGTTCAAGGATCCATATTCGCGCGAAGATCAGATGTCCTTTGCAAAATGGTAGGTTGAGCTGCGTGTGCATAGTTCCCCTTTGCCTCATGCTCACACCCATCTTCCAAGTGATTCTATGTGCGCTGGTAGGTTGTCACTATGACTTTCTTGCACTTGTCATGATTTTTCAGGTTCCGAGCATGCTGCTTCTGGAGGAAAGCCTGCTACCCCGTCATTCTGTATTCGCCCGCTTTTCCATGCGCCGTTGAGTGCCAATAGCGCTCAACCAAACCAAGGTTATATCTCAGGGGATGGGCATCAATTCTTGTGTAGGAACACGGCATCTGTGCAACAACCGTTTCATATGTAGGTGGTCATAACAAAACTCAAGAAACGAGCTGACCACTAGCCATTTACAGTATCTTTTTGATTGATAGGTGAGCAACTGTACTCGGGTCAGGATGTTGTGCTGACAAATTTCCCTAAGATCAATGTCAATGAACAATAATGACAGAATGCCGCTTGAAAACTCGCCGGTATCCGAGAGGATACGTGCACGCATGAATAATCGCCTCGGTGCCGTCTACTCTGCCCTGTACAGCTTCTGGTCTGCTCGTCGAGCCACTGTCGGACTCCAGCGTGATGCAAACACTATCATCTTACATGCACAGGGCACCCAATCTGTGTGCGAAAACGACTCAACGCGGTCCCCAAGCGAGCTTCTGGATCTCCTCCTTCCCAATGGTCCGAAGGGGGGGAACGCTTTCGATCTGGCTCTCAAGGCTGCTGACACCGCCATATCGAAATGGCGGGATGATGCGCGTCCTCCAGTGGTCATCTTTCTTTCCGATGGAATTGCGTCCTTTTCTGATAAAGTCGTGCGAAAACTCTTCCAGAATACGGCACAGAAAGGGTGTGTGGTGTTCAATTATGACGCCCAAAGGCTGACACCAAGCTTTATGTTACGTGCAGGAAAGGACTTTCGTTGCACGCCATCTTATTCGGTCCGAAAATGACTTCTGCCCGGATGAAGCGCATGGTTGCTGTTGCACTCGATGCGCAGAACGAGACGCCTGGGCTGACGAGTGCGCTGTCATCCTTTCATGAAGCGCTTGATAGTGTAGGACATTTCTTGTGCTTTGAAACGGCCATATGTTCAATCCACGTTTTACAGGTCCAACTCTCAGAGAGTTTCCTTGAGATCGCGGAATCATTGAGAAAACCCAGAGGAGCATTGATGCAGTAAGCGATAGGTCAATATTGGCCTTGCAGATACTGTAATCTGTGAGACATCTTCTTCGATATCATATCTGCACATTCTTGTTTCTACATATGCGTACCGTGTAATTGTTTGGGGACTTGTAGTATCAGAAATTCTGTATCTTGGAAAATTTGTCCGACTGTGCTGGAGCATTGGATTTTTGTGCTTTCAGAACCGACCGTACCTCAGTCTGTTGATTGTCTCTGTGATCTGATCATACATTTTCGGAGGTTGGCAAGATGTCACAAACACAACATGGTCTATGGCCCCCTCCCAATCGCAGAAATGATTCCTCCGGGGATTGGCCATGTCCAACTCCATTGGGTACGGGGTCGGGAATCTGCTCCCACCAATTCTTGGCACGATTCGGACGCATGGCAGTAAGCTGGGGGAGCGGCGGAATGGGAGCTTTTGGAATAAGGATATTTGGGTTTGGATTTTCCAGCGGTTGAAGGGGGTGTCTTTGTAGCTACGGGGAGCTTGAGAGCTGAACGTGAGCGCGTGAGCACTTATAACCTGCAATCCAAATCTAAGAGCCTAGGCGACCGAAGCCAAACCCACGAAGGGCAACTTGTGGAAGAGCTTCTATAATTTTACAAAACATATTGACTGGAATTTCATAAACAGCACAGTGGCAACCATTTTTCTGAAAGAGTAATGGTAATTTCATGTAACTTTAATTTTCTAACATCTCTATGTTTAGGAGAAATGGAATATTAGAGTGACGTTGACTCAGGCCAGGACCAAAATAGAAAGTAGTTTGCGTTACTGCTATTGTGCGCAATATCACCGTCTTGCACCTTATTTTGAAGATAGAACAGGCCTAACACGTCTGCATTTGAAACAAATTTATTCTTGCAGGTCACTGTTTTCCGGCGAAGTGGTCAATAGTAAATACACCCTGTTAGAAGTTCTGCTAATGCTTTCATCATTCTGGCTATCGAGTTTAGTCCGGTGGATATACGGCGACTGCATCAGGCTGGTATAAAATTTTTGGGCATTCAGTCCTCACTAAGTGGAATTGAATGGCCTCCGATGCCACCGGACATGGGCATGTATTTAATAATCTAATCACCACCACGCCAAAATGGTACGTGTCCGTCGCGCTGAAGGTGTTTTCCTTCCACCCAAACTATTTCCCTAGCCAATCGTTTGTCACATCTGTATCCAACCTTTCTATCATTATATTGGATAATGTTGCCGAACAAGAGCCCCAATCATATCTTACTTCCGGCTTCTAACCCTGGCTCTATTCCATCCTTGCCAGCATATATTCTCGTAAGCTGGACGCTTGGTAGAGGTTCTGTGGTGAGTTTAGGGGTTCACCATGTCCGGGTTGTCGTGTAACAGTGACCAAATTAGATATGGAGAATCTGGCCGGCTGTTCTTCTCCACTCCTTATTTGCGGCAGGTTAGCCTGACTTGTCGTTCCTAAATTTATTGCAGTTGATATTTTCTGATGCGTAGTCGTTGTTTGTCTTGATCTGCAGCAGGTCTTTATGCTGGAGATTCCGAGCGTGATGCTCACAGTCCTCGGTGGGTCCTTTGCGTTCGTCCTTATTTTCTAAGGCTTATAAGGACTCAGGTGTGGTCATTGGATTTGTCATTTCATACCGGGCAGTCAGCGGGTATGTTCAACCCACAATGTTTGTGTTTTCAAATTTCCCATAGACAATTGCAGGTACGACAGGTATTGGATGGGTAAAACTGCCTGGGGGGACGTCATACGCAACACAAGATCGCTCGGACGACTTATATGGTTTCACGTTCCTCTCCTTCTAACTGCCAAAACGGCAGATGAGCTCACCACAGGGAAAGTTCAGCGTCCAGTCGCCGAGCTGAAGAAAGTTATGGCGGAAAAAAACATGGCCTTGGATCTTGTCGAAGGGTGTGTCTTTGCCCACTTCTTATCCTTTTCTATGTAATCATAATTTAATTTAGATTTGCCATCGCTTTGAAACATCATCTCAGAGGTTACCTCTTTTTCTCCTGATGTAATTCCTACTCTCTTACCCATTCTTCCAAAGGCGAATCTGGGATTTATTACGATGACCTGTATGACCTCGTTCGTCCTATGCACGTCGTGAGTGCCCATCGTTGTTTTTCTGCATCCAGTCCAGTTATAGATCCTTACAAAGCATTTTCACACTGACGACGACATAACTTTTGCCCTATCTAAAACTCGGAAAGGCCATCTAATCACGAGTCAACATACGAAACCTAGTTCGGTTAGCCCTGTTGATGTTGATCCTGTCATTCCATCCATTAATGCCTATGGAACATTCGACCCAAGTGGGAATTCCTTGCGCCCTCCCACTCCGCCATCTGGCAGGCGCAGCCCATCACGAGCATCTAATACCTCTGACCACTCAGGCCGAAGTGTGCACCAACCACTCCTCCCGTCTGTGCAACGACCGGCAGAAGGAATCAAAGTTTCTCAAGACCTCATCCCCTTTGCTGGTGTCTGTGCCTCTGTAATGAAGATTTTTAAACGCAAGCGCGTCAACGACTCGCTTCCAAACGTTGCGGTACTTTTTTTGGTCATAATACATATACCTTCTGCTCACTGTTTGCTAGCAGCCTGATCCCTACTTCCCTGGAATTCTTCGTCGAAAGTGGACGAAAGATCCTGTTAATTCTAATCTCGGTTTCAAATTTCGCCCCACAGTTGCTTGTGGAGGAGAAAATCTACCACTTGAGATTTTGCGTTGCCTTAGTGAATGGTTCAGTGTATTAGAAAGCAGAGGAACTATCCCTGGTAAATACTTGTGTTCTTTCCTTCGAACAAAACAAAGACTCAAATAGTCGGAAAGGGACAAGTTTGGGTACTATGATTGGAGCCCTTGGTGCATTCGAGGACTCAATCAATGGTAAGTCACTATTTTTTCTCTTCAATCCAATCTTCTGAGGTGTTTATCGCGTAGTGCTGGAACGAATCTTGACAACACCGTTACCATTGTATGTTTTCCACAGTTAAACTCATTCCTGTATTTATCTATCATATTCAGTGTATATGCCGTTCACATCAAACAGTAGGTTCGCTTGTGTCTCTATACCATTTTCTAAACACACTCTTTCAGCACGGTTTGGATATACCTGTTTTTCCTTCCTTTTCAACTGGTCAATCAATTCGGCTACTCTACTATACCAGGCGTTGCTATCGCTGCTTTCATATACCTCGGGTTCTTGGCTGCAGGAGAAGAAATTGAACAACCTTTTGGTTATGACGATGTAAGAGTTTGCTCGATGGTCTTCTATTACTCGTATTAAAATCAAATTTCCACTAGAATGATCTGGACTTGGACCTTTTCTGTGATCTTATAATCCATAAGGAGATTCAGAATCTCAGAACGTCTCCATGTCTCAACGCCTACTTTGGACCAGATCCCAGGCAGGGTCATTCACATCCTCGTCGTTCATGGACCCTGTCAGAAATTACTGCTCTGGAAGACTCGTAAAAAATTTCCTCATTCTTCAATATTTTGAGGCTTTCCTTGTTTGACCCCATATGTATAATTTACTTATATTTCTTCTGGTTTTTGTATGCGCATTCTCTGGAATAGTTTTCTGACAAAATAAAGAACGTCTCACAACTTGGCTGGTCTTATGCAATGAAGATTTGGAGCAAAGAATATTAATCTTATTTAAAATTCCTGTGCACAAATAACGCAATCATATTTTGAATGATTTCAGAACCTGATGGTGGGTTCAGGTTTTCGAAGTGTCGCATCCAATCTCACTCTCAATTTCTCGTTTCTGGGATGAATGAGCTAAATGTCCTGGATCTCCAGGTCATTTTACAGTAAACCTCCAGATTTTTTTACACAATCACTTGGTTGACAATTACAAAATGTTGATGAAAAACCTAGCCAGCCAAAATTTACATATCAATTATCTAAATTATCTTCAGATCTGCAAATGTGTGATCTGACTATATGTTCAAGGGATGCAAGGATCCTCCCTTCATTATTGTACAGAATTTAATCAAGAACTAGTGATTAAAGAAAACCTAAAGCGAAAATAGCTCAGTATGCAGTGCTACATCCCCCAAATTACGACCCTTTTTGCTCATTTTGACTCTTGAAACGGCATTGGCCGTCTCCCTCATCAGACTTTCCGGCCCACTTGCGCACACCGCTACACCACCACCTGGTCTTATCCATGGCAATTTCACTGGGATGGGTACCGGGTCCTCCTCATCAATGAACACAATATCGGATTGTGGGCCGTCAGATTTGATGAACTGCCCCTCATCATTGGGCAAATACGACTTAGGTTTTGCGTTTGGTGATGACGAAGAGGGTATACATGGAGGGGCGGTAGCAGCGCCTGTATCAAGTCGTGGGGGTGTTATGAGTTCCATCATTAAGCGGTACGGTGAAGGGCGGACAATCGAGACATCACAATTTGGTATAAGGGGGACAGCTTCCGGATTGCATAGACACGTGACGTAAATCGAGATATGAAGGTACAACGGCGTCTCAGACGAGGCAGAATGCGCGGCAACTGCAGCGATATCCATGAGGGCTGATGCAAACCAGTCAATCTGACCTGAAGCGACCATAAGAAATTTGCAAAGAGACAGGAGGAATGTGATTACCAAATGACTTTATGCACCAAGCAAATTCAATCCTTTTCGTTTTCTCTCCACTCTTCCTGCGATTCCTCACGCACCGACCAACGATATCATCCAACAAGCCGAGCGTAAATGTTATTCCCGATCCGCCAGCAAATAACAAGACTGTCTCGTAATCACCTAAATCAACATTACACCCCCCATATGGTCCGTCGAGCATAATGTGGATAGGTACTTCAACGTGATGCTGACTTGCACCCATGCTGCCGGGCCTCACCTCTGTGAGAAGGGAGAAGTTTGGGGCAGCACCTCTAGCCGAACTGGCCATTTCGTTTGCATAATTGTTGAGTGCTCTGCTCCAATCTCCAGTGGCTCTAACACCGAATGAGATACCTGGTGGTAAAGAAGTGATACACGATAAGTCCGGAGTGGCATTGAAGATGGTATATGGGTGGGATTCAAAAATGCGGCTGGAGAAAAAGATGCGGATACGGATATGTTGGCCAGCAAGCCATCCCGAAGTTGCGTGAGGGATGTGAATCTATTAATAAGAACAGCAATTTTTCTACTTGAACGACGGCAAAGTATAGGTGAGAGACAGGCTTACTAGTGTCATCTGGTTGCCTATAGGTACAAGAACTGCATCCTTGAAACGAAGTCTCGACATTCGCAATAAAATATCGAGGCCATAAAATGCCAGAGGAGCGTAGATCCAAGGGATGGCATATGGGGTATGATAACAGATCGCGATACAGAGTGCAACAAACAAACTGCGACTGCATGAGAGTTATGGATATCAAATATATCGTGGATTTCGAATGAGCTGACTTACTGCAAGATGAAAAAGATCCCGAAGACATATCTTCGCACAGGTGGGAGACTAGTCAAAACGAGCAACGCAAGGAATGCAAACGCTACAATGCCCGATTCCTCTTTCTGCTGGCCCAGAATCGGCAAACCGAATAGTAGATGGTTCTTGATCCACAGAGCGCCATGCAACGCAGAGGCAACAAACATCACTCGTCCCGACCAACGATGGATGAAGTTGAGGTTTTCGTACCCATTGCCTGGTCCGAGAAGCAGAGACACAATGGAGTTTTTTGCCGCAAAAAGGAAAATAATGGGTAGCTGAGCAAGGGCCAGAAACCCTGTCGTTTATAACGTTAAATCCAAAAGGAAAGAAGAAAAAGCATACCTGCACGGTTTCCATTCTGAATTAACTGCGAATTGTCGATGATGCAGAATGTGATGACCACTATATAAATAGCCAGTAAAATAACTACATTCGATTTCAAATCTTCAGCTCAGTATCGCTTTTAGATAAAACAACTCACTTTGTCCAATATTCAAATTCGTTCTTGGAATTACAAGATGTAACAAACCACTCAATCTCCCAAAGATGCCCTTTCCCAAAAACCGAAAGACCAGCAACCCAGGAAACCTGCTAACACCGATCGTCGATCTTTGGTCTCTGCCATCATGATCCCAATAGAATTTTTCTTTGATTCCAACCCAACTGTTTGGACGGTATACTCCTCTGCCGCCCTTCACCGCTTGTGCAACTCTTGGGAAAGACCTGAGTACGAAGAAACCGAGAACCGAAGTCCAAGCGATGCTAAATTTAAGCTGGTATTGTGGATCTGTTAGGTATGAACTGACAAAATGAGTTTTTGCTTGGACATATTACAACGTAACTTACTTGTACGGTAGAAGTTGAGTGGGAATGACAGGCGGCGGGCCTGGGTCTGACATTTCACGTTGGATAAGCACGAAAGTGCGACTCCACTCCTTGGGCTCGATAATCGGAGTTTGGAATTCCAATCGAAATGTGCCAGAACACGATAATACTGTTATCAATACATACTTGTTAGTTCCAACATTTATGAAGTATGTTGGAAGGTCCCATCAAGAGTTTTGAAAGAAGATGCTAAAATTCGATTGTGGTCCGCGCCGGCGGCTCTTTTTTTTAATCGCTATGGTGATGGCTTTTCCAAAACTTTTCTCCTAGTGGTATGCTTTGGATCTTTTTGTCATCTTTAGTATCCTATTTTCTCGTCGACTTGAATCTACTTACGAATTTTTGGGTTATATACTGTTAACCTGGACTGCTTCTGCCAAGCCTCAGAGCAGTGGCATACGGACATGGCACACTCGGGCTATACTTACTCTGATGGGGTCTAGTCTCTGAAGACGACTTTGGTTACTGTATGACGAAAAGAATTCATATTTCAGAGGACTGCGTTGTGGCTGTTCGCGGCAGGGCATCTCCTTATCTATTGACTCCATCCTGAACTATCATGGAACCATCGGGATATCACCATCGTCTAGAATACGACAAGAGCCTGCTCACCTTGGCGCCCGAACACCACGTTTCTGCCTCGGGTGTGATCTCTTATGTTACCTCTTACTTGATTGACGTTGCTCAATCCTAAATCTACCTCCCAGAGGCGAAACCAAGAATAGAAGCCACCTTCGTACCACCCAATACACCCCCACCAGAGACTGCACTCACGCCTTTTTTATCGAATGACAAGAGGCGTCGTCATTATCGTTGCGATCATCCTTGTCGCAGTGATCGTTGGTCCAGGTGGGACGAAGCATGCTCATAAGAGAGTTACAGCGATAGCAAGTCCACATAGCTCCTCCGACCGGGGCGTCATTCCGTCTCAGCCACCCTTTCGTCTGAGAGTACTTGTACTTCCTCCACCGAAACTTGTGATCTCTCGTTTTTAACTCCTTCTGCGTAGGGGGCTCTGCCATCGATTACGCATCGAAACGGTTTTGTTTTAAGAATTATAACATAAAAGTTTTATGAGAACGTATGATTGATCTACTTTTTATTTCGTACCTACGAGGTGCTGCGGATGTTGCTTTGTTCTTTTTGCTTTTTTGTACTTCTTTTTCGGTTATAAGTTCATTAGTAGGTCTTTAATTCTGTATCTTCGTGTTATTGGCACATATGGAATTGTATACCAGTATGGAAGATGCGTTCAAGTGGATTTCTGACTATTTCTGAGTGTCCCATTTATATTAGCAAATGTCGGAAAAATCGAAAAAAGCATATTTGGCTGGATGGGTGATTTTTGAACCTGATTCGTGATTATGGAGCCTTATTTGTGCTGATTTGCAGCTGAAAAGGCGTGCCATAGTCACAAATAAGGTTCAAAAATCACCCATCTGGCCCGATATGCTTTTTTTGATTTTTCCGACTTAAAATCAAGGATGTTCATTTGCTCAGGATTAATTAAGCCTTAGTATTTCTTTATGCGCAAATGTTTTAATGTGCAGATCTTCAGAGATCGTCGATCATCGTTGGTGATTAACGCCCGCCGGGCTTTATAGGGTGCCTTGGCTCACCTTGGCTCAGGGCCGTTCACCATTCATGACCACACGTGCCCCGCAAGGGACTAAAGGTTGTTCATTGCGCTTTCCTTCTGCTTACTTTCACGGTTGCGAGCGGCTCCTCCAGCTCGCTCCAATACCCTCCTTCAATCTGGCCTGTCGTTCTACCAGCTAAATTCAAACCATCCCACCCAGGCTTCATCTTCAACCATAATGTCAGGAAACGCAGGATACGATGAAAACTTGCTTGCTTCGGCACCTGCGGCGACTAAATCGCAGCTTCAGGTGTGAACTTTTTTTAAAGATCTACTGCTTGATTTCGTCGAGTTCAATTTTTTGTGATCTTTTCCAGTCTGGATATTCCATTGATCTGCTTCGAGAGAAGAAAAGGCCAACTCCACGACGTCAGAATTTGGATGGCGCTGAACTTATAACACCTGCTGTACCATCCAAAACTCGACCTTTTTATCGCACGAAAAGAGGGATTATTATCATAATCATTGGTTTCTTCGCCCTTCTGGCAGTGATCGT
>QDKV01005014.1_pt1 | contig 22018 bp, 25 predicted proteins | sample 1861101 | NCBI WGS metagenome assembly QDKV01 (sample SAMN04275158, study PRJNA302643) | Fungus metagenome, whole genome shotgun sequencing project. | isolation source: fruitbody | host: Mallocybe terrigena | place: Sweden | collected 2013 | reverse complement strand
AACATTTTAAACACTTAATTAACAATAGGAAACAAATATAAATGGCATATAAATACTGATAACCCCGAAGTGATAGTCCCTATACCGCCATAGCACAGGAAAACGGCAATTTCCTTTTCTCTCCGTTTACTTTTTTCTCCTTTTGGCAAAAGGACTCGGCCACGTGAGAAACGTAGGGTTAGGGTTATTTGGCCTGTGCTCACGAAAGTTGCTGCCACATCGACCCGAACGACGACCAAAGCCTTTCCCCCATCATCTCCGCTGCTAACGACCCCGCCATGCCCCTAGCCGCTCCATTTCCACCACCCCAGTCCAACAACACCCAGCCCCCAAGCAATGCTCTCTACCCTGCACTCTACCTATATCCTCTCAACGACACTTGGGCTCCTAAACATATAACCCTCAGCAACCAGCACACCAAGATCGGGAGACAAACAAGCTCTAAGACTGCACCAGGCAAACGGAATGGCTTCTTCGACTCGAAAGTACTTAGCCGGCAGCACGCGGAGGTGTGGGAGGAAAACGGCAAGGTTGGTGCTTTTCCTCTTGTCGTTGTTCAGGCGTTCATATCTCCGTATTCCAAAGATATATATAAAGGATGTGAGGAGTTCCAACGGAACTTTCATTAATGGCGAGCGTTTGAGCAGCGAAGGTCAAGAATCAGAGCCATTCGAGCTCAAGAGTGACGATATCGTCGTATGTATCCACAACTCTAATTCCTTATTTTTGTTTTGAAACTACCTTAGGAATTCGGTATCGATATTGTTGGTGAGGACAACAAAACTATCATTCATCATAAAGTTGCTGCCCGTGTCGTTTGCGTATTCAATGAGCAGGATGCTCAGGTCGCTGCCCGTGCGGAGCAACATCAACAGCAACAACAGCTTCAGCAGCAACAGTATCTACAACAACAATCCGCCCCTGGCACCTCATCCTTAACAAGCGTTGGTGGTACCACTTCCGGTTCCAATATTATCGGTGCTTCAGCTACCGGCCCTCAAAACTTCCCTTTCGCCGCCCAACGAAGAGCCCAGCTTGCTCAGCAAGGTTTGGGTGGGATGGGCGCTATCAGACCGCCCGGTAAGACGGGCCTGAGCTTCGACTTAATTCTCAGTCGCCTTCAAGGCGAGCTCCAGAAGAGTCGCGAAACGGGTGCGGAACTTACCTCCTTAGCTGGTTCAATGAACGAGATTCATGATACCCTTGGCGGCAACTTGGTATGTCATCAACACCACTTCTTTTTTTCTCCATTACTAAATTCGAGCCATGCAGCCTGCGAACCTTCCTCCACTTCCCAGTTCACTACCTCCAGTTCGACCATCTCAAGAAGCTGCCCCTTCCAACTTGAATGCTACGTCCTCGTCGCCATCTGCACAACGTCCTGGCGGTAGTGTCAACCATTCTACCTCTTTTTCTCCGGAACAATCCTCGACTCATTTAACCTCCAACATTACACCATCTGCCGTTCAGGATCTTCAAGTTCAGTTACGGGATACCCAATCGTCATTGGCGTCGTACCTCGACAAGGTCCGTGCGATTGAGGGAGTTCTTGGTGAGCAAGAATCCACCAGACGGGAAGTGAGAGCACTGAAGGAAATGATGGAAGAAAGAAGACGTGAGATGGAGATGGAACGTGCCCAGGTAGAAGAGAGAATTAGACGGGAAGTCGAAGAAGTCCAAAGAGGCAGAAGCTTTGAGCGGGGCGACGGTCAAGACCGTGGACAACGACAAGGAGGGTTGGAGCAGAGAGAAGAATTTGACCTTGAGGACGACGAGATAGGACTTCTTGACGAGGATGACGATACGCGAAGTATAGTTACTGCAATTCCTCATGAGCTTGAGCGGGTGGACGAGGAGGACGAGGATCAACTTGCAAATGAGCAACATGAGCAATTTGACGAGCCGGAATCGGTACAGCCTTTGGAAGATGACGCGTTGAGGTTAGTGGATCAAGATTTGTCGTCGTCGACGTGCGATGAGACCATGGAAGAGGAAGAGCAGAGGAGGGAAGATCTCAACGTTGGGAGACCACGTACGCCTGAACCTTCTAGGTTAGGGCTTCTCGCGCCCGTGCGGAGGTCGACCCTTTCTTTATCACACATATCCACTTCGGAGCTTCGTAGCACCTCGACAAATGACGTTCACGAGCAAGTTGAGAAGCTCTCGAAGCAACTTTCCACAGTTATCCAGTTGACAAGTGCCTTGGAGGCTCAACATAGCGCCGCCCAAGTCACTATCAAGGGGTTGGAGGGCAAGGTTGAGGCGCTCGAGGAGATGTTGAAAACTACGGAGGAGGCGCTTGTTAAGGTGCAAGCCACAAAAAAGGAGGTAGAGCCAACAGTGGGATCAAAGGAGAAGGTGGACAATCTCGAAGGGAAGCAATATAACTCTCTTGTTGAAATGATGGCCGAGTGGAAGAAGAGTGTAGAGGGGCAATGGAGTTCCGTTAGGGAGGAGTGGACACAAGAACGCGAAAGACTCGCTAAGGCCCGTGACGAGTTTGAATTCAAACTGCAACATGTTGACTCCGGCCTCGAGAAGATTGCCTCTCTCCAGACAACTCTTTCTAGCCAGCAACAGCAAATTCAGGCTCAAGTCCAGCAACAGCAGCAACAATTATCTTCGCTGAATAATACGACACATGTCCTTTCGCATCCGTTTCTCCACCTCAACGGCGACGCATTGAAACATAATGGAGGTTTGGTGACTCCTCCTTCTCCCAGGTCTCAGAGCTCGGATTCGGAGAGGTATAGAAGACGGAGGAGAAGGTCTTCAGGTTCAAGAAGTGGACGTTTCAGAGCTAGGTCACTATCTGGTGAACGAGTGAGAATCGAGGGAGGGGATTACGATGCAGATGAGGTTGCAGAAGAAGGTGCTGAAATGGATGTTACGCTTGCTTCATCAACAGAAGACCACCTCGAAAGTAAAGCTCGGATACTTGCGTTCACTGAATCCACGGCCACACATGGATCTACGTCTGGACCAACGATGTTACGGGCACGCACGCAATTGGCTACCCCTGCATCGTCTGTTGGCTCTCTGGAAGCAGATGTCAATCCGTTGAACGCTAAGATGAGGTCGAAAGGAGGTGAAATGTCAATGTCATCGACACATTCGAATTTCGAAGATATGGCAAGTCTCACCTTCCTCTTTTTCGATTCCTTAAGGCGAGCTTTGCTAATCCTCGTTTACTTCGTTCCTCGTATCACATTTGGGTCTGTTGACGAACAGAATGCATGTGGTGCTGATTCATCCCCGCTCGAGGGCTCGCGCTATGTTGCACCAACTGTCAACATGCAAACGGCAGTTGGTGTTGTGCTTTTGAGTGTTGCTGCCGCTGCTGTGTTCTGGAAAGTGAAACCAGAGTAGAGCAAGTAAATTTATTTTTCTTTCAACTTCAAATTCTTTGTACTGGCAATACGCGTTTAAAAGTCAAATGGTTCTCATCACATATATTTATACCTACTCTTTCTTTCCTCCACTCTGCGACCTACGTGGTTGACTTGTCCTTTGCACATCATTATAACCTACAATTGAAAGCCCCATCAAGTGAATACTTTTATCTTGTTTCCCTTGACCTGTCTCGACGCTTCAACTTCGCTTTCCTGAACCACTGTATATCCGGCGTTTTCATTGTTTTATTTACATTTAGCACAAAACCACCTCACGACAATGATGTATGTCCCACACGTATAAATCTCCATAATCATTTCTCTCGTTACTTAGGATTTAAAGGGGGTGTAAAAATTGACACCTGTTTCAAAGTTTGAACACTTATCCAAGCAATCTCTACTACATAACCGGGTATCCTGACAAAGGCATAAGTGTATATGTGTTAGAACCAATTCTAGGCCTGCTTCTGTGGAGATGGATGAGATTTCAAGTTTTTCGGAGTTGGAGAAAGAGAGATATTGTAAGCTTACATAAATGGCCAATAGACATTTTTTTGCTGCCAAAAGCTTTTCTTCGCTGCCTTGCAACTTGGCTTCATAGAATGGAAAGCAGCTCCCTTTGGGCCTTGGCAGATTCAAGATGACTAATGCCGTGATTGCCGCCTCGCGAATCACCACATCTTATCTTCACTGGCAAGCGTCTGGGAGTTGAGTCCTCCGACACCATCGACAATGTGAGATTTAGGAAAGGAGTTCCTAATCAGCTACACAGTGACCTCAATTCACTGGAAAACAGAAGGACCATCATATTCTCTCGGACTCTTACAACACCCAGAAAGAGTCCTTGTCATGGCGTATGCAGATCTTCGTCAACTTTCAAGACATGTACCTGGTCAGTAAAATGCATCATAACCCTACAATCGAGGACATGTGGGACTCAGCGGGAGCAGATATACACTTGTCAGAGCATTGATGAACCACCCACCGAGACGCCCAAATCGTACGCCGGTTTTCATGTTTTTACAAACCTTATTATCATATTTCTGCTCCCCACCAATGTGGCATCAAAAAAAATAAGATTCCTGAGCCAGTCACCTGCAATTCTTACCTGCCGGCTTCCAGAACACCTCAACTCAAGACCCATCATGGTTGACAATGACATTAACAATTGACCAGACCGCACCGGACGTGTGACATGATCGCACAAGCTTAGTAATATTATTATTACTACTAATATTAGTAACCTACTTAGTTGCCGGAACGGACCCAAGTCGAAGACCTGTGACACTTGTACCATGTGAAGAAATTTCCATTTTTAGTTCCAAGATCCGGCTGAGGCTCCGCTCATTTTGGAGTAGAGAATATGACACCAGGTTATTATATTCTGAACGTGCAATACTGTGTCACTGTGGCACTTTGGTGTCATTAAAATGATGGCATCGCAGTACTACATAGATGGATAAGTTAGTTACGCCAACAGTGGTCATATTGGACAATGAAGGGCTAATGTACTGTTACGAAAGGGGCTTGAATTTGACAACCACAATGGACTCGGAACTTACAAGATGTTGCAGGACTCATGTGCTTAACACAGGTTTAAGGGCTGCAAAATTTTTTATGGAAAGTAGGATTTTAACCGGCAGATGAATATAGCCGTTGCACAAGGTAGTAAGGTATGAATATGATGTTCGACGATGCAGTGAAAGCTCGGAACATGAGTACAAAAAGGTGTCATCTGGTCTTCTGTAAAATTGTCGAACGTTGGTCGACCAGTACGCAGATCCGTAAAATTCCGTTCTCGTAAAAAAGGCGGAAAATTGCGACATCGTATGATTCGACACGGAAAAAGGGTGTGCTAAGGTTGCGGGCAATGTGACCATAGGGAATTGATATTAAAATTCGCAGATCGAAAACATTCAAATAGAGAACATACCTGGAATCCTAGCTTAATCACCCTCTCCATAACCACCAAACTTTCGCCTCACCCCAAAAAAGCACAAGCACAAGTCGTGATGTCAGTAACCAATCGAACTTACACTTCCTGGTTGACGTTGCAGAACAGGATTGCCGCTTTTGGAATCAAATTAGCCCGTAGTCTGAGCGGCCATCGGGATACCAACGGGGACGCAACGTCGCTAAAGTTCTCTGACAGTGAGTCTTTCCTATGTGGTAGTTATAGTTCAAGAGAGGGCAAGATAAGAGATAGGGATCGTACACATACAAACACAGCCCTTTATCTTCCTGGAGGAGGCGTGGCGCATGGGGCTGTGACTGGTTTTTTTGACCGAATATATCCGATGTGTTATCTTTCCGATTCCGTTCCATTGAGCTCAAAACATATAAAACTTGCCAACGTTATCTCCTTGCTCCATCTTTTCCACTTTCACAGAAACTACAACTTATAACAATGACAGAATCTGAACGTTCCATCTCTCGCGGACGTGAAGCTTTCGTATGTCCATCAAACCTGTAGTCCCAACGCATCCTGCTTATCATCTATCTTTTTAGCACTCTTCTGGTCGTGGTGGGTTGGGAAACATTCGTCAATCATCACTCTCCCGTGATGGGCGTCCCGATTCTGGTCCAGACGACTTCTCTCCTACTCGAGGCAGAGAACCACACGTTCGTCAAGTTGATCAGGTATTATATTCCACTGGACGTGGTGGCGCAGGAAATATCCGTTCCCCTTCGCGTGATGTTTCTAAAGTCGACCCAACTGAACTGTCCGATAAGAACTTTGTCAAGGAACACCTCGCCATTGATGAAAACGCACCTGTATGTATCTGTTTTAAATTTCATTTTTCATTCTAATTTTTTTTTTGTTTTTAAGCACTCCAGTGGTCGTGGTGGTCTAGGCAATATCAATCGCTCTCGTTCCCGTGATCCCCACAACGTTCCGCTTGTTCACTCCAGCGGTCGTGGTGGGGTGGGCAATATCCACCCCGGAGCGAAGTCGCCGGATGCTATTGATGAAGAAGAACGCAAGAAGATCGGTAAGATTGATGGTGACATGTAAGTCCCTATTTCCGTCTTCGTTTCGAATCCTAACTATTACCAGACACTCCGTGGGTCGTGGTGGCTCGGCCAACCTCACTTCGGAGCACGAGCCACCTATCGAACACCACCACCACCATGCCGAATACGAAAGCACTGGTCGTGGTGGTGCTGGAAACATTGTTCATTAGATACACAAGTCTTAATCGACTGAAATTCTGTGCTCAAGAAAGAACAATAATGTAACATTTTTTTATCTCGATAGGATTTTTACTATCGATATACTTATCCTTTTGTACCTTACTCCGATGATATAGTTGAAATTAGTTGAATAAACCGATGAGAATCCTCAATCTTAATATGTGGGATTGAATGTCCAGTCATCAGCAATTCCTAATTTCCTCGCTGCGATATTTTAAACCTAGCACCAGTATCACGGCGAGGATGCACCAACCAAGAAAGAGAAGATACTTGAGGGGCTTCAAGCAGAAAGTGCTGATATGATCTAAACGGATTTGTAGATAGAAGGTCGTAGTTTTATAGGTCAATAGAACCAATCCAACGTAGTCTGTTGGAAAGGATGGTGATGTAGCTCTTAGCTTCAAACTCGTTGTCGGCAAATCACGGACAGTCTCCTCGACCACGAACGGGAGTTTTTGGTTTCCGGAAGGGATTCTGATGAAGCTGGCGACGACAATGACGATGAAGCGAAACGGCAGGAAAAAATACGCGCCTTGTTGCTCGAGTTCATAGATTTGACTTGAGGGAACTGGATGAAGATGATGGATATGAACTTGTGGATAAGAGGCCTGGACATGAGGGACCCTAGCCTCAAAAACTGGGATAGGCCTAGTAAGCGTCATTTCACTTGAAGTCCAATCACGGTATTGAGCTCAAATCTCGTTTTGCCGAGTATCCACAACATCTTCATCGTCATTGCTCAACCTCCCGTTCAAAGGTCCTGCCGCTTTTCTCTTCACCATCGTCGATCCTGCAAATCCTGGACTTCCTGGACATCGCGCACCACCTATATTTGCTCCCAATCCCAGCCCTGCGTCCAACTCGATCCTACCTCTATCTCTTTCCGGGTCGACCCTCGGGCCTCGACCCGGAAAAATATAGGGGTAGATATATGCATGCATACATCTCGTCAGTACTTGGCATATATATCAGTACACAAGTTTCAGGAACACAATTCACACCTTAATTTTGGCATTCGTGATCCAATGGTGTATCGGAGTCTGGGACCCACACAGACGAGGAAACCTCAACGAACCCTTGCAGACGGGACAGAAAAGGAACCCTGTAGGTTGCGTCTGTGTGAAGTTTCAACAATATAAGCACTCACGGATCGACCGTCTGATGGAGGCGGTGGCATCGAGTCAGTGCAGTGACGGGTTCATGATCAGGGAACCGGAGGACATCAGTATCTTGCTCAAAGCAACTCAATGCCGGCACCCCGAGTCTCTGCCTTTTTTGTGCTTATTTTCGACACGGCAATGTGGCAAGGAGGGCTTTCTCCTTCCGTTCGTGCGGCAATGGGGGTTTAATGTTTATCCCTCATTACTTAAAAGGGGAGTTTTCACCCTTATCGTCTCTTTTACGCCGTTGCGAGTCCGTGATGTGTTAAGGGGCCTTTGCACCTCATCTTTTTTTGTCAACGATGCCGTTTCTGTATGGTAGCGTGGCGAGGGTGCAAACCCTCCTAATCAAATTTTCTTTTGCTTTGCACCCAATGAATTTTTTTCCAAAGTTGACACACCTTAGAGAACGTGCGCGGCAGAGAAAGGTGAGAGGAGGAGGGGGCAATATTTTCGCCTTTTCCAACGGCGCCTTTTTGTTTCAACACAACCCGCTGAGGCCTCCTCGGCCCTTGCTTTGTCCCTTGCTTTGATTCCTCCTCATGCTATTTGTCCTACTTCCCGGGTTGACTAGCGAACCCGGACGTAAATAGTGGTAGAGTTCGGATTTACCGATTAAGTTGTTGTCCTTGGTGCGAGCACATTCACCGTTGTAAAATTGGTTAGCCAGGTTGGTCGTCGGAGTATGTCGAGATAATTTGGATTTTTAGTTGGTACAGTGGTAGGCTCAATCAGATCCCCTCTCAAAATGTGAGAGGTTGTGTGTTATTTCATAGTGTGGAGTTGTTGGCAAGCAGACAGATGATGGACAAGGTGGGACTGAGCACCTCCTCGCCGTTTCAAGGTAAGAAGCGAGGAATGGGAAATCGCTCCTCAGGAAGCAACCAGGGACGAGAAGGTCCCCTGGTGGATGGCAAAATGGGGTTGAAGATCCTGGTACGTCTCAATCAAGTGGTGGGAAGGTACAAGAAGGGTTCTCGTATCGTTGAAATCGAACGGTAGGCGGCAAACGGGAATGAGGGGGAATGGGGGATGCATATGGTTGGTCGGACCTCTCCTCGTCTCGTTGAAATTAAGTGGTGGGCGGCAAGACGGGGAGGAGAGTTTCAACACTCCTCGTATCGCTGAAATCACGTGGTGGGCGGCAAAGGAGGCGTTTGACCCTTGTTGAAGTAGAGTGGTGAGCAGCAAACAGGGTCAAGGTCGTATCATCGAAATCGAGCGATGGACAGCAAGGGAAGGGGATGAGGAGGGTCGAAAATTTCTTCGCATCGTTTGAAATCAAGCAGTGGATGGCAAAACGTGATCGAATCGCCTCCTCGGAATGGGCGAACAATGTCAATGTCATGAGAGAAGTTTTCCTGTGCAAGTTCGAGATAGCAATTCGAACAGCAAGGACAGTGTAGTCGGGGTGCCGAGGAAACTAACGACGAAGCAAGATTCTAATAAGTTGAGGAAAAGTCAAGACAGAAAACTTACATTGAGTTCAACGCGTTGTAACGTCTTGATATACTCCAGCAACAACTTTCTGGGCAATCCTTCATAATGAGCTTTAGTATGTAAGGCAACAACCCTATAAGCCATGTGCCATACCATACGAGGTCTACATACTGCAGATCTAGGCGGAGAGCTTTTCAATGCGGGCAATGATCTAAATGAGGAGCTCACCTTGTTCCCTTTGCCTAAAGGGTGTCAATCAGTACTCTGCACATTCTCAAATGTGTCAAATCGCATTAAAAGGTCACATACCCATCTACTGACGAACCGTACAGTATGTGCATTGGATAGATGAACAGGCAATGGCCATCTGGTTGTTCTGTGCCCGAAAAGTGGTCCATCCTTTTTGTCGACGAAACTTCGAGGGATACTTCGCCGAAAGGAGGTAGCTAGGCCTAGGTAGGGATCTTAGATAATTAGGGGTAGTCGAGGGGTGGAGGTCAGTATTTGTTGTTGATGTGCTGAGGCACGAGCGACAGCGCTGAGGACGGAGGTCCGTGGCGTGGTGGTGAGATGAGTGTGACCGTCAACACGAGCAGTCCAAATAGGATCGACAATCTTGAGTGTATCATAGGAGAGATCCTGCGGATAGTCCTTTCCCCAGTTGTTCTGCTCGTTTTCTTCTTTTTCTGAGGTGCAACCGTCTTCAGGTCATTGAAGGCTAGGTCTGCATACCTCGGCGAAGATGAGAGTGTAGCCGGAAATGACCATGAAGACAAAGGATAAGGTGGGGTGGTGACTCCTTCTGAATGTTGGAGTCGGATGCGATCATCTTCGAGTTGAGAGTCAACTCCTTCTCAATGTTGTAGTCGGAGATGCACCTTGGTAAAGGAGAGTGAGGTGGAGAGTCGACTCCTTCTGAGTGTTGTAGTCGGAGGAGATGTTGAAGCTCTCCAACGAAAGATAAAGTGAAATTCCGGATGCTGTAGTTGGAGGGTGTAAAAGTCTTCGGTGACTCCTGGATATTGAAGGAGACGGGACCGTCTTGCCAAGGTGCGTCAAATTTCTGGAGGCTAGGGGAGATCTCAAAGACAATTATATGAGTCAATCTTAAAGAATTAAGAACGCTCACCTCGCCTACATGGCAAACATCAACACTCCAGACCGAATATCTAGAGACATTCAAGGTCGCCATCCACCAAATGTTCAATACCAGGCCGCCTGTTGACCGGACCGTCCGAAGACGTTCAAGGTCGTCTCCCCACGCGTTGACCGAAAGTCCGAAGACATTCAAGGTCGTTCGTTTTCCTCCATCAGACGTTCGCCCTGTTGACCAAAACCGTCCGAAGACGTTCAACGCCGTTCTCCCCACAAAATTCACCAGAAGTTACTATTAGAAACAGCAGATACCAGGCCTCCCGTTGACCGAACGTCTGAAGACATTCAAGGTCGTTTTCCTCCACCGAACCGTCCGAAGACATCTCCCCACGCACCATCCGAGTGTCCGAAGGCGTTGGAGAAGAAAACACTGCAGTGACAGCGAATAAGCGGCGTGCGCGTCACAATGTAACATGCCGTGCATTGACTTATGCCACCACTGCCTGAAATCACACTTCCTCTCCCGCCCAATGGGCCACCGCCAGGATACGGCTGGGCCGATCGCGACATGTCGACCATATCGTCATTGACTGCGTTTAATACGGGATTAGAAGGTCGTGATAGATTCCTTGGCGTAAATCGATGTGTTATTTGTGGGGTGCTGAACTTTCAGCGTTGCCATATTATTATGGAATCGCAGGTGGATGTTGTGAGTGGAAAAGGTCCTTATGTTAGCTTCCCTCAGGTTAATATGAAACATAGTGGACCGATCTCAAGCGTCGTCATTGGATCCCAATCCAATCCAAAAACCACCCAGGAACTGAACCGCGCAATGGTCTGATAATGTGTCCCAATCATCACATAGACTTTGACCAATACCGATTTTTTATCCGGTACGATGTTCAGGTGAGTTTGGCTCCCCTATGCTTTGGACGATTGAACCAAGCATCCATTGCAAACAGAGTCATGTGTTCGTACTTATTAACTACTCCGGTCGTCCCGATCTCAACATATTTCATGGAAAAGCTATCGCGATTGACATATATGATCAACATGCGCCATTTCCATCCATCTTCATCATCCACGAGACGCGGGTTCGTGGCCATAACCCGTTCCAACCCATTCAACCGAATCTGCCCAATGTCATACCTTGGCAAGATTGGATCACTTCAGACGACGACCTGCTCCTTGAGCCCAACCCAACCAACACACTTTTCAGACGTAACCGTCCCAACGATGATGATGACGAAAACGGCGGTGGTGGTAATGGCGGCGGTGGTGGTGGCAATGGCGGCGATGGTGGTGGCGGCAATGGCGGCGCTGACACTGACGACGCCAACCACAACGACAGCAACCAACATAACTTGCCTCGGCACAGCGGCCGCAATGCTAGACAACAGAATACGATGGCAGGTGCCTCCTCGGGCACACGGAAGTTAGAGTTAAACGCAGGTGTCATTGCCGATATTCTTGCCGCCACGCACGCCATGCCTTCATGGAAAGCCTGTCAAATGGAAAACACGAGTTGGAATGGTACAGCAGACGAAAATATACGAAAATATGCTTCTTCGATCGGCGTAGAAACATCGTTGAGCTCTAATCCTGCAGAGCAAACCGGAGCCATCTTGATGAGGTAATAGGCTGAGGAGTTGCAACGGTTATGGTTGGACTTGGTCAACAGCCCATATTAAGGTTCAACGGGGCTGTTCATAGTAGAGGTAACTTTTTGTTGCCGTTGCTGGTTAAAAGATAGTTGGTGCATTGTCGAGCCACATCCATGAAGTGCTAGGCATCAGTTGTTTCACACCTTTTTGCAGTTGTGAGCGATTTTGATTCGACGACTCTCGGGTCAAAATTCCAGCTGACAGCACTATACATACAACACGAGACACAGTAATATACTTTGGGAAAGCAAGGTATAAAAGGCAGAAATTCGAAAGCCCGCTATTTCCACTGCTGTGGCTTCTACCGGCGCTGTGGCTGGACCAAGCAATCAAGCCGCCTTGTCATCATTACCAACCCCTACCAATATCAAGGTATGTCTAGCTCCGAAGGGGTCAGCTCTGACCCCACCTACCTTACCCCAGGCGTCGTCTGGCTTCTCCAAGATGGACAGCAATTTGGCTCCTCAGCACCTCGTAGGCCAGCTGGAGCTGAGCATTTCTGCCAACTCAGTCGGCTTATACCCTCTGCCACCGACAAACATCAACAGCGACTTGCTTGCCACTCAAGCGATGTCGCCTCAGCCTCCCCCCAACACCACCGATGGTCACATCTGCCTCCTTAGCGGGCCCCTCGATGATTTGCTCAAGTACTCTCGTCAAGAGCAGTCCAAGTGGCTGATCGACATTGCCCATGACATTTGTGATCCTGCTTTTCTGCGCGGCTCTTTGCTTGTTTGGAACGTCGGCGTTCAGCAGTGGCGTCCTGTCGCTCATACGGACCCGCTTACCGCGTCAACCTACCTCTATGACGTCCCAGTTGGAGTCATTGTCGGCCTGTCGAAGATGAGCACTCGTACTGGAAAATCCATCACCACCGCGACGGGACATGCGAGCACCATGGCCGATCGTGTCAAGCGCCGCGATGGAGTATGCTGGGCGTCGGGGAGCAGGTACCCGCTTGTAAACAGCCATATATGCCCCAAGCGTATGGGCGACCATCTTGCCCGTATCATATTTCGCGATTTCTCATCAGCATCGCCTCCCATTCCGAATCTGTCTATCTATGACGAAATATTCGGCGTCAGCCTCTCGAAAAACCTCGATGCGTACTTCGACGTATACGAACTGGGCCTGCGGTTTGTGTCTGTGGTGAGTTCATCTTTTCTCATCTCCTAAATCTTGTGTCGACGAAATTTTAGAATCAGTACGAGTGCCATGTTTTCAGGGCTGAAATTCCGGGCTGGGTGCACACAATATTAGGGGAGTTCATGCTCCCGACAACAATGCCCGTCATACATGGACGCATCGCTAGTCCTCCTCAGCCCCAGCTCGCCACCAACCCCCCGCCCGGCCTCATACGTTGGCACTATCTTCAATGTGTTCTCAAGAAATTTGGGCACGCGGGTTACAAGATGCTCCAGAATATCAATTTTTGGGAGTTGCCCCTTCGAATGGAAGGGGACTCTGATGATGATGGTACCGACAGCGACGCGGAGTGGCCGTCGGCAGCTTTGGACCGGGGGCGAGCTGTGCAGGCTAGCATTGAGGACAATGAAATCCGTCACAAGGTCATCGCTGATTGGATCGCGACGGTGTAGTCAGATCCTAGTCATTTCCGCGCCTCGTTCTCTTTGTCTTTGTAAACCTCTAGCCTTGACTCAGTACATAGATTACGCCTCTCCAGACTCTTGACGGTCAGAATATTGTTGGCTTGAATTAGCATGCTTCCTTGTCAAGCTGGTGCACAATCTTACCACCATTCATCTTACAACTCCACGTCGTGTGAAGTCAGTGCCAGGTAATTTACCTCCACCAATCGGAAAGTGGACTGTGACTTTCGTGAGTCAAAGGCTCCCCCCGACTTCTATTCTTTCCCTAGTTAGGGGGCTGACCCGACAACCAATAGAGATGAAGGGAGAGCACGACGCCAGACTCTCATCCCCAGGCCTCCGCAATGACTTCTCTGTTCACCGTCTTTGTACCACCAAATCCAGGTCAAGACATCGGACAAAGCTGATCTATTAGTATTGCTAGGGGGACGTTGCTAACTTGCTATGATCTCGTTAAACATCATTTCATAACATGAACCTAATGCCCAGTAAAATGGCACAGTGGTATTAGCAGGAAATACGTCTCGAACTTTGTCAGAGTTGGTCCATTGGAAAGTAATATACGTATTGGTTGTACCTCACCACCGGATCGCTCACAGCCTTAGGTACTCCAAGAGGGACATCAATATTTTGACGTTTGTAAGGTCTGCAAGTTGTGTCATGATCAGGAACGATGAACACAATACAAACCCTTTTCTTGGCATTGTGAGGCAGTTCGTCAATGAGTTCGGTGATGCCTTTGAGATTGAGGGCGTCGGATGGAGAGACAGTTATTTGGAAAAGGACTGTGACATCTTTGAGGATGCAAGCAGCGTCGATGGCTTTTGTGGTTGATGAAAGAGGAATTAAGTACTGATTCAGAAACCTGTCGCCCACACTGCGAGACCCCGCTTCAGCTCGGACGGATAGCTTGTGGAAATAACCTCCTGCTTCGAGATTGGTCTTCTTAATCTTCACGCGTAGACGAGGTGCTCGGGCATCCATAGACCTGGGTTCGAATGTGAACCCATCACGAAGTACGCGATGCACAGCCATCTCGAACAACTGGCCACCCCAGCCACGTCCTCTAGACGTGAGCAGTAAAGACTCTATTGAATCACGGATTCTCATGGTTTCATGCTGCCTAATCTTCTCATAGATGAGTCGCGTAACATGGTCGCTCAGCATGCGTGTGGTGTGGTCCATCCATGTGGCATTTTGGGGTTCCAATCGGACGAGAGCGTGGGTGGTCATGGGCATGGATCCATTTGCCGATTACGCAAAGTCTTGTATGTCTTTAATGTTATCGATTGCATCCTGGATTATTTGCATCTCATGAGCGAGACCGTCAGGGCAGAGCGCTCGGAAGCACCTCCGTGGGATTCCACTCAACATGGTGTACGCATCCCTAAGTGTTTCTGGGTCTAAAGAGGAGAACCGTATTAAGCTGTAAATTTAGGTTAGTACCATTAACAACAAAATTTAATGCTTGTTTCTCACCCAGCGCAATAAAGATTGGGCTATTTCCAGGTGGGAGTATAATAAGTCCTAGCGTGATCCTGTTTGAAGGTAGTGACGTGATCTGGATTATGAGAAGTTGCGACCACCACTCTGCCTCGACGTTTTGGGGAAGGTCGGAACTGTGAAGGAACTTCCAGTAAGTCTGGGTTGATGTCGACCAACACACAGGAGTGAGTGGATTTATCAAGGACTTCAATGTGATTTCCGTCCATCAGAGGCACTTGCTGAACCCCATTATCGGTGAACACGTATGCATGTGACTTATGGCTGCAGTAGATGGTTGGTTTCTTCTCCTGAAGTCGCCACACTAGAATGCAAGAGAGGCCGACAGTTTTTCCTAGAATGTCGTCCCATTTGTTCAGCGCAACATAAATACCAAAGCGATCAGATGCTCACCTGTACCAGGCTGGCCTGCTACAATTGTCGAATGCGTCAGGGAGGCAAGACGTTCTGACTCCGGAATTTCGGTGTAGAGCTTATCCTCTTCGCACAACTTTGCATAAAGGGTTCTGTAGCTTTCGGTGATAAGTATTCGTGGCAAATCACAGGGGAAGTGGCTATCGGTGGGGAGTTTGAGATACTCGTATTTCGTTTTATTAGTTGCCATCGCCAGCGTCCTCAAATCGGGAATATTTCAGAGGGCTCGGAACTATTCAGGCGACGTTTCTTCGAAGCGGGTTGATCTGCAGAGTTAAAAAAGAGCGAACTATAGTCAACACCATTCGGGAGGCAGGCCAATGGGTGAGTGATAATCCATGATGGGTAACAGATGTTGACCAGTGGCGAGATGGCACAGCAACAAAAGTAAATGAATTGAAGTATGCGGCAGACATCGTGAGCACTACTCAAATGAAGAAATGACGAGCTAATCGCTTACCACGTAATGTTACGATAATTTGAAGATGGCCCTGCAGACGATCTGGAAAGGCATCCAACACTTTACGCGTACATTTCAAATTAATAGAGAAATCGGTAATTGGTTTAGGGAGACGTTGGAGAAGAGTCTCTTCGGGGTCAACTGGAATGGGTTCGTTTAGCTGCGAAGGTAAGTGATGAGCACAACATTTACGCTGGTAAGTAGGACGCCAGACTCACTTTCTGAAGGACTATCTTCGAGGCGTCGAGTGCACCTAGATCTCTTTTTTCCTGCCGGATCGCCTTCGCCAATTGGTCCACATCCCAATTGAGACCAGCCTCAGCAGTAAATGCTTCTTCTTCACCGTCAAGCAGGCACCAAAACCTGCAGAGTTAATCCTGAGACATTGCGTGTGGTGGGAGTCGGGAGGATCGATGGGAAATCGCCGTTTTCTTCGCTCATTTTTATTGGCGACATTTTTTTTGGTTTCAGACTATGTTTGGTGCTGCGATATTGTGATTCAGTGCGTCACAAAATTAGCACGCAAAGCTGTGGGTGTGACATTCCCACCTAAGCTAATCAAAGGGTTCTAATGGCTGCTTGAAATATTATTGACGTCTGTTACTGGATCTTGGTTTTGTACACTCCACGTTATCAATATACTCCTGGAAGGTATCATACATATCCCATGCGCTGAGCATTCTCTTGGACCTTCCAGGCACGCCGTTCCTTCGCAGCTGTGAATTTCCCCCAAAAAAATATCATCACATCATCTCCATCCCAAGTCCCTTGTTCTTGCCCAGATTCAACTCCTGCGCTGGTACCGGTCTTGTCCTGCACTCTGCTTCCCTGAAGGGATTCCTTACGCTTCTGAATTGCAACCGTTCTATCATGTATATTCCTGGAGAGGCCCACTGGCGCGAGAACAGGCAAATCAAATTCTACAACTTTGGCTGGAGAAATGACATCCCACTTCGCAATTTGAGCGTAGGAATAGGAGGCGACCGTCGTCCAGTCTTCTCGAGGAAAAAGAGTAACCCATGGGCCATGGCGACATAGGTATGCACCAGCGAATCTTGAGTTGGAAGGCAGGTGGAGAGGAGGAACACCTGACAACGGGTGTAGGGTGCGAAAGCAGCTGTAGGACAAGATTTCCACTGGCCGAGTCGCCTGTTAAGAGGACATTGGATGGCTTGAGACCATGCGACAAGAGATGCTGCACGCTAATAAAATGGACGTAAGTAGCATACTCACAGTTTTGGGTAGTTTTACTGACTGTAATCGAGGATGGCGACCCCAACATCTAAACCATGTTGTCTCTTGAGTTCACTCTGAACATACCTCCAGAAGGAGGCTGCATCTTTCGATAAAGGCAAAGAGAACCCCCTCCATGGATCACCCGCTGAGGAACACTTCCATTCCATTCCCCATTGAGTATCCAAAATATTTTCGCATTTTCTCCGATGTCTTCACCATGCATTGGCAAACCACGCTGTCTAGCCCACGTCGTATAGATGTCTTCAGTTAGTCCCAAAATATATGCAGTACGTGGGATAGGAAGATTATCAACAACCCAGCGAAACGCAGCGTCAAAGATGACATGACGCCATGGTTTTTGACGCTCCCCTCCTGTAAAGCAAGAGAGGAGGAAGCGCCAAGTGCAAACAAACGCTTTTGTGCTCATGTCAGACAAACGACCTTTAAATTGGAGAAAATTTGAGTACGCACGCAAAGCTGACACAACTGCGCAAGTTATTAGATTATCCATAAAATTCAGCAACTTTGTCAGTGCGAGGGGAATTAGGGAATCATCGTAGAATAAATATGGTCACTACTCATTGGCCGTCTTAAATTCAAACTTCGTGGGTGATTGAGGGCACCGCTATCATTTTTACTGTCCAACATGATTTCAAGCACATTGTCATTGCAGACTGGGCTGAAATAAAATCAGAGGAATGGTTGTCTTATCTTCACCTCAACCTCGTTATGCCAAATCCCATGTATCCACTTTCACGTACACCACCATGTCTCAACCTCTCCTTCACACCGCTCTCAAGCTGCTCTTCAAGAACTGGTTCCAAGTCGTTGGCCCTCGAGTAGCTGCCACAACCCGAGTCTCCGTTGTCGGCGGCCTTTACATTCAGGCTAGGGACATACGCTACATAACGGTCAGTATCATTTATTTTTCTTGCGCTACAGAGTCCGGTTACTCACAGCTTAACATCAGGACATTGACATTGTCGTCAATTCGGGCCCCTCGATTGACCACTTCAAGATCCGCGACCAGATCGCTGCAAGCGACCGCCGCTTTACAGTCAACACGGAGAAGATCTGTGGTCTCACTTTCCGTGAGAGGGCGGAAGACCCGGTTACTCCCATCGGTATCATCAACGACAAAGTGGTAAGTCAAAATTATTCCTCATCGCTCGTGTTGATATGCCATAAACGTAGACCCTTTACATACCTGAGGGTCATGAGCCTCAAGACATGACAACTTGCTTACCGTAATGGATGGTGAAGGTACAGCGCAGCCCGCAGTGATCACTCCAGGGTCTACCGGCCCCGACGAGACCAGGCTGGAGAACTTCGATCTCATCAGGCTCCAAGCCCAACATTGCGACCTTGTCTAACCTCCCTGCCTTCAGTCCGCCCTCTAGTTCCACGCCAACACCCCACGTAGCTCCATCAGGACCCGTACTCCCGTGTAGCGCGACCCAGGCATCGAGCAGCTCGTGTTTGTCGACGAGCCTATGATCCTCGGGGAGGATTGCGTTGAAGTCACCTGCGATGATCCCACCCCTGCATCTGGGCTCGCGCAGGAGGCCAGCCAGTGCCAGCATCTGTAGAACACGCCGGAAATGCGAGTCGAGGGAGTCGAGGTGCACATTAAGGAGACGGAATACTGCGCCAGACGCAGCTGGGGCGGCAATATCCACACAGAGCGCATCCCTCCTGTACCTGCTAGGCAGCTCCATGCGGAAGACACTGTCGAGCATCAGCTTCCCCCCTCCCTCGCCCTCCTCGTCGAGCAACGGAGAGCCAAAACGCTTGCTGGAGAGCAACGTCATGGTCGCGAATGGTAGGCCCTTGAAAGACGTGTCGTCCTCAGCGTCGGTCGTCAGGAAGCCAGAGCGTACTCTGGGATCGTCGAGGAGAGATTGTCGGGCGCTGGAAGTGACTTCTTGGAGATGAATAATATCGGAAAACTTGGGTCCCTTCAAGATGTGATCGAGGATGAGCTTGGAGCGTGCGACGGGCCCTGACTGGGAGGCCTGGATATTCCAAGACGTGATGGATAGGCTCTGCTTGCCGATGACGTCTGCTGGGTGAGAAGAAGGCCTCTGGGTGATTGAGTCATGCGGGTCGCGCAGAGGTATGGCTGCCCAGCGTTGAGTGACGTGGTTGAAGGAAGAAAGAGCACGATGGAGTCTGTTGAGGAACATTGGGGTAGGGTGTCGAGTTCACAGCCAAGGTGCGATCAGGTGGTGACCGCCGAAACTCCAAAGCGCGTTATGCAAATACAGGTAGAGCAATTATAAAAGGCAGTTGCGCTTGAAGCAAACCAAGGCAAGACACTGGTCTGTCTGACACATGAAAGAGTGAGGCAGTACTAGCTGTGATATAAAGCATGTTTTTAACATACGAAGCCATACCTTCTGACCCACCATATACTGCGCGTAGATCCTCGAGCTTCGACTTCAATTCATCTTCCGCCCTAGCAAAACCAATATACCTACCGCCTCAGAGCGAATCTTTTGAGAAATATGCTGCTATCATAAGTGACTTAGAAGATGAGGTCCCTCGTCGTCCTCGATTCTGCCGGGCAGAGCCTTTACCAGCTTTTGACTCTGACCCACGCTTTAGAGTCAAGACACCTTCCCCGTTTGCAAGAGCAGGACTACTAGTATTGATTATCTTGGTGGGCGTTCCATCTCAGAAAGGGTCTTTGGATTGCGACAGGAATGAGCATGGAAATTCAGGAGGGTGCGTCTATGTATCTTGAACAACTGAAGGGAAAATTGCTCATACTCTTTCGTTTTTAGTTGCCAGTTGAAGTTCGGCAATTTTTATCACCGCCAATGTTTTCTTTGAGCTTTCTTATCAAATTGTCAATTTCTTTCCCAAGAAATCACTGTATATATAATGCCGTGACACATATGTACAGAATATACTTCCAATAGGCAACAGTACTATCTCAGATCATCATTGAGCCGGGAATAAAATGGACAGATTGAAAAATGGCCCAATGTTTCATTCAGAAACCTCGACCTTGTCACCTCATGGCCTTTCCGTTCGCATTGAATGGAAACATCGCAATTGCAGGGCCAGCAACCACGTCCTCATCATCCAACCTGACATCACGTATCCTTTCGCTTACTCCCTTCACCACAATTACGTAGACGACGCCTTTGCTTGCCAGATCTCCAGGAATAACGACTCGCCGACTTTGCTCACCATCGATTGTTGGTTTCTCACGCTCGTGAACGCGTCCGAAGATGGTTTCTGCACCAGACAGAAAAGCGACATAAAGAAATTCAGGATCGTCATTCCGCAGGCAAAGAGTAAGGGAAAGAAATTTCCGCTTCCCCCCCTGGGGTGAGGTGCCGGGATAGGGTGAGGCGGGGAGAGGGGCGGACATTGGCAGGTAGGAGTGACCGGTTCAATTGTGGAGAAGTGTCAAAGTCGAAGAAGACGGTGAGGAGAGTGAAGACTCGATTCGGCGTTAGCGGCGTCTGGGGAAAGTCGATTAAGTTATTCCCTTAAGGACACGAGGCGTACGTGAAAGGATGTATCCCATGCATTCTGCTTTCGTACGGACGAGTTGATCCATGCAGCCTGACGAGCACGATTGGCAAGTATGGAGGGTACGCCTATTGATTGTGTTACGTGAATATACCCAGCAAGCACTGAACCGACAATCACCTTATTATTGAACGACTGGAGGGTTATAAGATACGCACTTGTCGCAATTGTCTCGATCGCTACACTACTATCGACGAACGAATGCACGTCATTGTCATGACTAAAGGAGTACTGAGATTAAGTAAAAGAATTCAAAAATACTAAATGCCACTCACAAGTCGTAGTTTGCGAGCTGAACGTGCTCGCTACCGGCGGCAGCAATGGCACTTTCCAAGAACTCTTTATGCACTCTCCCGTTTTCCAAAATCTCCAACTTGGGTAACCAGCATTGTTGAAATCGTCATCAGAAAAGATAGATAGTGCGTGAGAGTAGAAGGCGTGTTGAAATTGTTCGAGAACAAGGGCAAAGTTTAGATATTGAACATCTGCAAGTTAAAAAGCTCTCAGAAAGGTGAAAGCGAAAAAGTGGAAAACCGACCAAGAACGTCATCGTCAATTTCGCGTCTAGTTCTGGCTATATCCGAGTGTTCGGGGAATTAATATCAAATATCAGTGGAAATGCTTTCAAACCGACTCCTACCCTTCCCGGTAGATTTTGCATGCTTTTCTGCAATATTGATGCAGACTGGTTGAAATTCCTGTATAAACAGATGAGAGTCGACGTCTTGATTGAGACGAACAGTCGTGACACACCCGTGCTAGTGTCTCGAACAGTGATATCAAGAGCTGGTTGAGAATCTGCCAAATTAGAAATTGCATGGGTGGAACGACGGTGACCATGACCTATAGTCCTCGAGTTATTTGTCCATAGGATATCCCGTTGCCGGTCTGCTCTACTCAGCGTTCTATTTGCAAGTATACGCTCCGGGGTAGTAGAATGTGTATTTGGAACGAAAGCCAACTTCACGGGTATATTAATGTCTTTTGGCTTGTCATCTAGGATTCAGAACTTTAACAGGTTCAGAAAACGAAAACAATATGATGTTACCTATCGTCTCCCTTGACAGGGCATCCGATGAACTCTGAAAGCGATGAATCATACTACCAACTCCATAGGCTCGTGACCAGCCTGAATAAGAAGGCGTGACCTTTGGTACGGATTCCTTCGTTATAAGGTAGGTGTCAACCATATTCTGAGAACATCACGAGGAGTCACGCATGTGACAAGGGGAGCGGACAAATAAGGAAAGAGGGGACAAGATTGCTCAACGTATGCTGCGTAAGGTCAAATATTACCAATATT
>QDKV01005015.1_pt1 | contig 22110 bp, 26 predicted proteins | sample 1861101 | NCBI WGS metagenome assembly QDKV01 (sample SAMN04275158, study PRJNA302643) | Fungus metagenome, whole genome shotgun sequencing project. | isolation source: fruitbody | host: Mallocybe terrigena | place: Sweden | collected 2013 | reverse complement strand
GATGTGCTAATTTTGGTGGTGGGAAAATTGAAATGATGTAACCAATGCTCCAAGTTTTGTGAAAATTTTGAGTGAGCACTGTCAGGACCACCAGCAATTCCTTAGCTCCACTACCTGAAAATGCATCTTTTACTAAATTTTGAGCCATCCCCTCACCAGAATGCATCTAAAAAATTCAAGTGAGAAGATTACATATGACTATCTATGTATACAAAATTTTGGGCAAAACCATTGACATTTGAGCTTAAGGTGGCCACTGTCCGAAGGACTGATGTCCCATGGGCCATGGTGGAAAACTGTACGACTCAAACTCAGAGTCGCAATCCTTCCACATTGAAAGGGCTTGGTGGCCGGAATTAATTTTCGTCATAGATTGAGAAGTATTCATGATCATGGTGGCAGTTGCGTTGTTCGCCTTTTTGTATGCTGCCAGCTCACGTCTGGATCCAAGATCGTTCGCGAATTTGTCTCATCTGGATTGCACTGATCAACTAGACTAGTGGAGTATCTCTCTTCCTAGCCCTGTGCAATACCTCACGAAGACGCTCCCAGGAATCGACGTTTGAAGTTCGCAAAACTCATCCATAGTATCGTCACATTCTCGCCTGCTTCGGAGAGCGGCCGTACAGTTTTTCAATGAACTTCAGGGAATACCGAGCATAAAACATCTAGGTTACGTTTTCCATCCATGTATGTTCACAAAGTTAATTTGAAATCCAGTGGAACTCGTCATACACTACTATTCTGCACTCCGGAGAAATGGGCGGAGAACGCTCTGTGTGCTCTGACCAATTAGAAAATATTGGATCTAAGATAAGGAGTTCAAACCAGTCTGGGACCTCGCCACTGAATATTTGACTTATCTTCTTATTGCTGGCGGCATACAAAAAGGCGAACGGTGCAACTTGTCGCCATGAATACTTCTTAATCTAAAATTAATTCCGGCGAGCCCTTTCAAAATGCAAAATGCAGAGTACCTGGAAAGCATGAAGAATATATATATGTAACTTTGAAAACGGAAAAGTGAAACAAATCAATCGAAGAGACCAAAACCCTATACGAAGAAAGGACAATCGGGATTCCGTTGAGACCAAAGTACAGCAGAGAAGGAACTCACCATGTCCTCGTCTGATTCTTCCTCCTTCTCTTCCTTTTTCTCTTCCTTCTTCTCCTCAGCAGGTGCAGCAGCAGCCGCCCCACCCGCCCCAGAAGACGGTGCAGAGGCAGCAGGGGCACCTCCACCTGAACCAACGTCTGATAGCAATGACTTCACGTTCTTTCCTTCCAGCGCCTTTGCAAGGAGTGTTGCCCATATAGGTTCCAATTCAACATTAGCAGCGTTCGTTAGTGCAAGGATTTTATCAGCCTAGACGTGAAGAACCTCGAATCCTTTAGCTCGGGGACCATTTTGGGTGAAAAAATAATGCTGGACGCACTGTGATTTCAATACCGTCATCGGCAAGAATTAAGGCAGCATATGTCGCGGAGAGTTCTACGGAGGCCTATTATTTGCATAAAAAATGTCAACCCTTATCATCACAGATCCATGGGCGAGATTTCGTCCACCTCCATCCAACTCTCCAACTTGACATCCATCCATTATACACCTTTTACACCTTCAGTCTTCCGAACTAACCCATAAAGACCACTGATAGAAAGGATTTCACACACCATTTAGACTATGATTGATACGACGATAACAAAGATGTGTGTGGAAAAGGTGGATAATCCACTAACGTCACATGTTGTGACTCCCCAAACCAAAAAAGGAATTTTAACATGTCGTAGTAGCCGTGAAGTGCGAATCGAACTAAGTGCTAGGAAAGAAAATATTATGCCGACAACGATATCGTGTCCAAAAAACTGACACCATAACCAATCTCGACCTCTGTAGCATACAACATGATGTATCGTGTTGGACTTAAAAGAGTAATACAAATTTAATACTATAACTTTGCCTGACCAACATGATTATTTTCCATCTCACTCAACATCCGTTCTTTAATTTGCCTCTCTTCACTCCGCCTGATAAGCCACTGAAACGTCGGCAGGGTAATACAAGAGATGGTGACCCACAAAAAGAGGACGCCAAAATTCGCTCCTACTGTAAATTCACGTATCGCACCGCGAGTTCACAAATTTGACAACATGTGGACGAGTGGAGGCAAACGACTTACGCGTATTCTTTGTCCCAAACACAATACTCCGCGTGGACCGAGAGATATTATAGAACGGTGCTGCGTATCCATAGTGGTAGATGCGAGGAAGGACATCAATAGGGAAGATGCAGACCGAAACGTCCACTGCATTGCCCAAAGCGTGAGAATAGAAAAGAGTGAACACAATCGAAGCATACCGATTATCCAAAGTATCATAAAGAAAGGAATAAATCGAGCCGTCAAGATCGTTATTAGCGATTCCAATGCCAGTCCCCTGGTACAAATCACCTCAGTATATTGGTGACAAGCACAAATAGTATGCAACTCACACAGACAGCATTCCAACGTAGTTCAACATCCACAAAATTACAAACCCAGCACGGCCATACCTCATTCAGCAGATTAGTTAAGTCTAATCGAAACGAGAGAAGAAAATGGCTTACTTGCGCGTGAGATCAAGTTTGAAAGCTAGATTAAGTAACGAGTAAAAGAACTGAGGGAATATAAGCATTGTCATCCGTCAACAATGAAAATAAGAACACTCGCTGATAGCAAAAAATACCCCACGGCAGAAGTCATCATCCGAAGCCCTATGAGCGATTTGAGTCGTAGGATTCTATTCAGACCAGACGCTTCCCGTGCGCCATGGGCGATCATCTGAACAAATTTCCATTCATCAGCTGAATATACGTGAAATGGTTTACCTGCAGGAAATTCTTACAACAATATAGAACGACAAGATTAAAAGATAAATCAATCCTACGAAAACCACCGCACTTGCGCTATACATAATCAGTCGTCTTCGATTATCAATGTGTATCGATGAAATTCACTTACACTGGCTGATTAAAGGGAATAAGATTAACGAGAGTATACGATATGGGACTGGTAACGATTTGTGGTGCTGTCGAAAGCAAAATCGCCAAATCTGCCGACGGCGACGAGGCAGCTAATCTAGACGCGGACTGAAGCGCATATTGCGCCTTAATCATGTCGAGCGAGTTTTGGACCTAAAGCCAGTCAAAACGATTGTGTTTAAAATCAGATTGAAACTCACCACTGGCCTAATCAAATTTCGACTATCAAAAAGTCACAAATTATCAGTGCTACTTTCGGTAGTCCATACATGCCAAAAACGTACTAGGCATTTTCATTCCTTGCCTCTGAAGCAAATGCCGTGATGGCAGACGCACCATTGTACGATGCATCGACCAAGGATGTTGCATTCTGCAAGTTCTGCGTAGCCCCAGAGTTGACTTTTGTTGGGTAGAACCAGAATCCTTCAAAATCAATAACGGATGGAAGTATGGTAACACATACTTGCGATAGCCACCCAGATACGATCGTCGTTTATGGCGCTAATTACATCGTTCACGCCCTCCGAAAAACGTTCAGCAGGCATCACTCTCCAGTGTACCATCCACGTTCTAGAGCTGAGAAGTCCTTGTATAACCGCCTCTCCAACTTCGCCGCCATCAAAATCCTTGAGAATTTACAGTTCGAAAATAAATAAATAAAACCGGCAATACACTTACGACGATCCAACCCTGTAGGGAATGGGCTGGGATCCTCCAAAGCGATCCCCAGTAGATTGAAAAGACAATAAAAATAGTCACAACCATCACGCTGAAACCCAAGAGATATGATTTGAAATAGATAGCTCTTGCACGCGCAACTTCAGGATCTCCTTTCTCCAAAAAACTTTTGGAGAACATCATGGGAGACAAAGGAGATGGACGAGGAGCAGGATGGGCCGTTATGATAGCAAGTCGACGCTCGATATCTTCCTCATACTCACGCGCATCTGTCCTAAGAATCGATGAGGACAGCGGCGTGACAGTTCTGCTGATTGTCTTGTCCATCAACAACGTCCGCGAATCGGTCGTCATCGAGTCTACAGAGCTCGCCATCGTGGACATCGGTGCTAACGTATCCCAAGAACAAGACCGTGGCGAGTGGAGAAAGCTATATAACGAAACCAAAGGGAAGGAGGGAAAGAGGAGAGGTCTTACACTTTGAACGAGATGGAGAGCTATCAGTAGCATTATAAACTGTCGATCGGCCAAAATTAGGTCAGTGCCGAAGCAAATGATATCGATCGGGGTTCATTGCATGCCGTCCTTGTCATACAGTCATACCAGAAAGAAGAAAAAACGGCCAAGGCAAAGGGGAGCTGTATGAAGATACTTTGCACAGTACGGATCGGGCACGTCAGGGAGAGCAGATAAAATTTATGATAAAGACGAGGACCATAGTCGCACTTCCAACAGTTTTCTCGATGTGAAAGGTCTCGGTCAAGGGTGTGTCAGACTACGATACGATACCAGTAAGCGTAAGAAGGACAAGCAAACGTACTGCCACATATAGCCAAAATGGGAAATGGCGCCGAAAGTTTGCATGAAAGATTGTTTTGTTTTTGAATAAAATTTTCAGCATGTATTACGCGCGGTAATCTATTTTGTTGTGCATTAGTGAGCCGGTAGGTAATTCTAGATGCCACTTAAATACTTTTAGAAAATAAGACTTTAAATGCCACCCATCAGGAGAAAGAGGTTCAACTGTACCAATCCTCCATCTCAAATAATGTCTACCCGCAATAGTTCCGTTATTTAAAATTAATAGACGTAAGTAGAGTGTATACCAATAGCGATTCAGACCATTAGGAGATAAAGAACCTCACGCGGTTTGCTTTTTCTCTATCGGTTCAGGATGTGTCGCCTGGGTCTTCGCCGATTCAAACGTGTTTCTCTTCCCCGTCCATATTTGAATCAACGAGAGCGTTATGCAGTTTATTGCCACCCAGGCAATTAGGACACCAAAGGAGAGACCGACCAAATTCTTCGTTCCAAAAAGTACCGTTCTCATGGCAACGGAAACGTTATAGAATGGTGCTCCCTTTCCGTAACGATAGACAACCGGCATGACTTCCAGAGGAAACACGCAGACCGAGACGTTCGCTGCAGATATCAGAATCAGTGCTGGCACTCGTGCCGTTTGGATAGGGACACTCACCAATGACCCATGCTAACATGAAGAATGGAATAAAGCTTGGCGTCAGAAGAGTGATTAAGGCTTCTAAGGCGAGTCCACTATTGAGATAAATATTATTAGGATTTTCCTCCCTTTATAATCGACAGCTTACAGAGCAAGCATTCCAACATAATTCAGCATCCAGAATATCAAGAAACCAGCATGCCCAAACCTGTTCACTGTGTAAGGATGTCGACAAACTTAAACACGGCGAGAACCCACTTTCGTGTCATGTCAAGTTGGAAAGCCACACTTAGCAGAGAATAAAAGAACTTGAATCTTGGTGAGTCATTTTACTTGCACTAGGACAATTGACTTACAGAGATGAAGAAATACGCTAAAAACGCAGACCCCAACCGTAGAACGATCAATTTCAAGGGGGAAAGTGACTTCCCAAGACCGGAAATTTCCCTGGCATTCAAACAGATCATCTGGTCTTTTTAGTAAACGAGCTAGAAGACAAAACCACGCCTCACATACCACAATGAAAAACGATAGGATTAGCTGGTAAATCAACCCGACGAATGTGACAGCCGAAGCACTGGAAGGCACTTGTGAGCAAAAAAAATCTCATGAAGAAACAGAAAAAGACGCACACAGTCTGATCGAACGGGACTATGTTGATTATACGATAGGACACTGGCTGGGTGACAGTTTGTGGCGAATTCTGAAGCAAAGCAGTGATGTTGGTGTTTGAGGCGGCTTGCTGAGCCAATTTCAGCGTGATGCCTCTCGAAATCCCATCAAGTAGCCCTTGCACTGTGGGGCGAATGATAGATCGACTATTAACATGAGTAAAATTATTCAAAAATAGATATAAACTAAGGGATATCTGGACGTACAAAGCATTCTCATTCCTCGCCTCGACGGCGAACACACTAATGGCTTCTGAGCCATCATATGATGCATTAGGTGAAGCAAGGGAAGTCCGCAGTCTCGCACTCGCCCCAGGATTGACTTATATGCAGATTAAGAAACACTCGAAAACTAATCAATTATCAGTGAACGCTTACTGGTAATAGCAAACCATGTCTTTTCATCGTAGACCTCGTCTGCAACGGCTTGAGTGTTTGAGAATTGAGTAGCCGGAACAACCGTCCAACTGATCTTGGTCGTAGACGAAGTTAGACCCTGAACTACACTCTGACCAATCAAATCTCCATCGAAGTCCTGGAATACAAGTTACAAGGAGGAAGCAGAAGAGCAACAATGGACATACAACTATCCAGCCAGGTAACTTTCGGGCAGGCATCTTATACAACGATCCCCAGAAAATTGAAAAGACGCAGAATATGAGGAGAATAGTTAAAAAGGAACCCATCCCTACAACCTTCACGTAGACCTTGAGTTGTTTTCCAACCGGCAACCCCATGACTGGGGTATCAGTAGCCGAATTGTTCGTAGACTCCGAGGTATTGTGCGAAGTTGAACTTGTCATTCTCAGAAGGAGATGAAGATGATGCCAGTTATTGTCGAGTATGTCATACTTTATAAACACTGACGGCGGAAAGAAATCTGAAGGGGAGCCGAAGTCGTAAAGAGATTATTCAGCGTGATGACATTCTGAAAGCTCGGCTATCGGATGCTCCATTATGAAATTACATAAACATCACGCTTTAACGGGTAACTCTCTCACGCTTCGAATTTCCGTGAACCAAGACGCAAGACAAAGTTTCTTGTAAGGCAGGTTCTCAAGCAATGGTATTCCGGTTTGCATGCTCACTGACAGCACGAATTCAACACTGAAAAAAACCACTACCAACGTATTCTGAGAGTTGAACGTTGAGTACTGAGTTCTTACTTGTTGCAAAAGATATTTGTTTGGCCATGGGAATATTTTCAAAATAATGCAAATAGCTGGCAAATACCTTTTATGGCAATGCGCCCTTAGTCCTCGTCACCCACGATAACACACCTGACATGCCCTTCGTTAAACCTGAGAATCAGACTCCTCAGCTCGATGTGGTTGGGTGGCGGTGTTAGTGCATCTCACCGCTATCCAGTTGCGATTCTCTTGTCGTCACATGATCGACCAGGCTTGACGATATCACCCTCCTACAGATTCGTATTTTGGATAGTGCCATGCCAGGAAAACCGGTAGCAGGTTTGGTGGTGCCACTGCCAGTGGTAGAAAACAGTCCGATCAGAAAGAACAGAATGATCCCTGAAATCCTTGAAAAGGGAATCATGATGAAGAAGATTTCGGCGGGGAAGGAGAAGAAGGTTCTCCTCCAAATCGACCCAGACGAAGGGACGATCAAAATATGCAAGTCGATTAATAACAACCTGAGAATAAGTATGGCCCTCTCTATTTATCTTCTGAGCTGAAAAAGCAACTGACTGCGGTAAAGTACCCATAGAAGCTGTCAAAGAACTCCGTGTGGGAGCCAACACAGATTACTACCGCCTGCAATTCAAGAAACGTGAGGAACTTCGAGACCGATGGATAACTATCATTTACATATTGGACGGAGAGTATAAGACCCTACATATTGTCCCTGACACAGCAGACATCTGCAAACTCTACAAGGATGCCATCCAAAAGCTTCTCGCAATTCGACAAGGACTTATGGAAATGTCTGTAAACTCCGAGGTCAGACAGGACGTTTGGGAAAGGCAATATTTCAAAGGCGCGGATGTGCAGGGCGATCAAGTTTTGGACTTTGATGACGTTAGGCGGCTCTGCCTCAGGTTGAATGTCAATTTGACAAATCAAGAGTTAGTGAGGTTATTCAAGGTCAGGACATAGTGGCATTTAGAGAATGAATAACCTCAATCTAATTATCTTGATGTAGGAAGCCGATACGGAGAATCGAGGGTATTTGGACTACCCACAATTCCAGAAATTTGTTCGCATCCTCCAGCGTCGTCCAGATATCGAAGAAATCTATGAGAAGCTATGCACCGCCAATGGGGGCAAATTAGATTGCGAAGGATTCGTCAATTTTATGAAGGAATCCCAAAAGGTCTTCTAATTTCTTTCATACTCAACCAATTGTCTAATTGATTGTTCACAAAGTCTAGTCTGGGCGAATCAGAAATCAAGGCCACTTTCGAAAAATTTGCTGGATCCTCAACTGAGTCAAAGCAGCTCATGTCACTTGCAGCATTCTCTGCGTTTCTCGTGTCGCCTGAGAATGCCGCATTTTCTGAACTTGGCAAAGCAACCTGGCAGGATATGAGCCAGCCTATATCTCATTATTTCATCTCGTCATCGCACAATACGTACCTCATTGGGCATCAGCTTGTTGGTGTTAGTACCATCGAGGGATACATCCGTGCTCTTTTGCACAGCTGTAGAAGTGTCGAGCGTGCGCATCGTTCTCGCGTTCTCCTCTGTCACGCTAATGCTCTGATTAGTGGACATCTACGACGGCGATGTTGAACCTGTGGTCTACCACGGCAAAACTTTGACATCAGAGGTTCCTCTTCGCGATATCTGCAATGCGCTCGCTAAATATGCCTTCCAAACGTCTCCTTATCCCGTCATTATTTCCGCTGAAGTGCACTGTAGCCTGAAACAGCAGGAGAAGTTGGTTGATGTCATGATTGATGTATTCAAAGACTCGATCGTTCAAACCTCCGTTGAGGGAAGGCCAAAGACCGAGAAATTACCCAGTCCAGAGGAGCTTAAGTACAAGTTCCTTCTGAAGGTTCGCATTTGGTGGAATCCTATGCATGCCCTTATAATAATGATTTATTTAGGCCAAAAATCTTTTCCTGGTCCAAGAGTCGGGAAAGATTCAGGCTTCACGTCTCCCTGGGAGCGTAGGAAGAGAAGAATCCCTTATTCTTGAAGCAGAAACAGCGTCTTCCTCTTCTGACAGTGAAATAGAGTCGATAATTAAAGAGGGCCTAAACGATATTAAATCCACTTGGAAAAAATTGCGCGGGAAGGAAGACAGAAATGCTCCCGCCCACACTCACAAGACGATAATGTCGTGCCGGCTCGCATCTCTTCTTGTTTATACCGTTGGCATCAAATATCGCGGGCTCAATCCAAATGTTGAATATGCACCTGAACACATCTTCTCACTCTCGGAAAACACAGCGAACAAACTGGTCAAGGTCGACTTGGTGAAGCATACCCACTCCCATCTTGTTCGAGTATACCCTAAGGGAACGAGAGTGGATTCAACGAATTATCTACCCCATCATTACTGGGCCTCCGGGTGTCAAGTTGTGGCAATCAACTGGCAGACCTTCGGTAAATTGGGGAAACAAGTATCTTTGATTGTTTAGGGCTAATTTCTTGGGTTTTAGATTTGGGTTATATAATAAATCAAGTCATGTTCCACAGAAATGGTCGCTCGGGCTATGTTCTCAAGCCAGATTCTCTCCGCCATCCAGAGAATTTGGAACATTTGTCCAAGCGAACTCGGCACTTCTTCGAAATCACGGTTAGAAACCCAAATTCTTATCTTAAAACGTTTGATGGTGTTCATCGATAATGTGTTGTTCCGCAGATTATCTCCGCTCAACAACTTCCTCGCTTGCGGGATTCTGATGGGCGAGAAATCATTGAGAAATCGATAGTCGATCCTTTCGTTGAAGTCTCGCTGCACATCCCAGAATGGTCGGTTTCCCCGTTCCTTTCGGACGGTGCGACGACAGGTAGTGTGAAACCTCCCACCGCCACCGCCACTACGAGCGCCGTATCCGCTCGCACCGTCTCTTTTCGTACAGCGGTGGTCAAGGACAACGGCTTCAATCCTATCTGGCGTAAAGAAATTTGCATCCCATTTGATTGTGTGGGCGATATGAAGGACCTTATCTTTGTTGGAATTGCGGTGCACCAGGAAAATAAGGGATTGATTGGTGTACATTGCACATCTCTCGGATGTCTGGAACAAGGTCGGTTTTGGTTTGCCTCTGAAGTTCCATTTGACCAAACAATTTGTCTTTCCACAGGGTATCGTCATTTGCCCTTGTACGACGCCCAGCTATCCCAGCTGTTATTCTCCACTTTGTTCGTAAAGGTTAATATCCGGAATGTAGACTCTTAGTACACGACCTAGGCGATCAAATATAATGTAGTTCTATGTAATGAAAATGATGAAAATGATAAAAAATGTGCTGTGTTCCTGTTGCCTAGTAAATGTCCACGAATGCATAGTATGATTATGGTAGATTAAGGAAGGACATCCCTTATGTTGATTTCCACGAACAACGTCGAATACAGGTACTGCGAAACTTGTGAGTCATGAAGAGGAAGATGACGATAACCTGGAGGTCGAGCATCAGTGAAAAAAAGGTCGGATCACCGAACACACATACCACGTTGCAGACATCCCAGAGACGCGCAATACACAGCCAACGGCTCATCAACATCCTTATCCTCCTGCCTCACAACGAACCTCACAAAGATGAGATCGAGCATATCACCAACACAATCAAATGGGATCGAGAGTTTCTCCTCCCAAACAGGATTAAAACCGTTCTTCTTCACCACCGATGTGCGCCCTGACGTCGTCCGAGGAAGCATAGACGTCGCTCCGTATATACCAGGTGTGAAAGGATATGAACTACCGTCTTCCCTCTCTTTCGATCTGGCTCTCTCCTTTGACTTCTCACCCGTTCTTTCCTTCAGCTTTGTCTCAGGCTGCAGCGGCCAGTCAGGGATATAAAGCGTAACCACCACATATGGATCAACGATCGCTCTATCGAGCACTTCTCTGCCTGAAGAGTCTCTTGGCTGCGGAAGCTGCTGCGCGGATATGATAGTAACGTCAAACTTGTGCATCGTTCGTTTGACAAGGAGATCTTTTGGTGCGTGCTGCTGTAGTGCCAGTGGCTTGAGGACATAACCAGATCGACCGTTACGCTGGAACATGGCGTGGTTGATCGCGTAACCAAGGTCTGAAAATTGCAAAGGGTCAATCAATGGATAGGAGCTACAACGAAAACTTACCAAATGTTTGCCAATTCATCGCTACTAACTGAGCGCCAGATGCCCAGAACCGATGGGGCTCATAATTCGTAGACGTGAACCTCGTTCCCTTTGGATAAATCCTCACCAGATGCGCCTTGGTATGTTTGATCAAATCCCACATGTTGAACCTCAACATCTTATTGGCCGCGGTTTCAGACAAGGAGAACATATGTTCCAGTGCATATTCTTCCTTTTTGTTGATACCACGACACTTGACACCGACTGTGTAAACGAGCAAGGCGAGGAGTGCGGGTGAGATTCTGGGCTTCGTTCGTACTTGTGCGGGGTTTCCATTCGGAGGAGACGACTTTGGTGAAAATTGAGTCGCAGGAGAGCCAGGTGACATCACTGGGGCGGATGAAAAGTATTGTGAGCGATCGCTTTCAGACATTGGGGTATTAGTAGACGACGTTGATTGGCCTCCATACACACTACGGACGTGTTGGATTAACGTGGATCTTGCTTTCAATATTTGTTCTACAACTTTTGTCAGTGACATGTAACTATGGAACAAAAGTCAATTCAACACTCACCCCTGATTTGGTCAGACTGTCGTCGTTTATGAGTCGGTGGTGTCGTAGTAGGCGTCGGCATTGAACTTGAAGTAAAAGGAAGAGCGGCTGCTTCTCGCTGAGACGCGTCGACCAGCAGATCGGAATCAGAAGCAGACGACGAGGGATCACTTGTGAGAGCAAATTCATTCTCGTTCGACTCCGATCTAGTCAACTCCGGATTTTTCGTTTTGAACATGATCTTCCCTTTCAACTCCTCCGGACTCGGCAACTGTTCCAGCTTTGTTTTTGTTTCATTTAGCGGCACCCTCACAAGGGTGTCTCCAAACACATCAATCATGATATCTGCGATAAGCTCTTGTTGTGGCAATGAGCAGTGCACTTCCGCAGAGATGATGATGGGATAGGGCGAGGCAACGAAACCATACTTTGCAATCGTCTTGCATACTTCTCGGAGGGGCACTTTCGATGTTAATGTTTTTCCGTGAAAAATCATTGGCTCGACTTCGCCATCATATATATCCACTGGCAGGTGGGGTGAGGCAGAGCGAAATAAATAATAGAGGCAAAAGACATACGCTCCACGCTACGGCAACTGCAGAGCAGGGCTCTAATGTAGCCTTCAATCGTGCTGTCTCCTACTAGTTGATGACCGACCAAGTATGTGTTGTGAGAAGACGAGATGAAGTACTCTGGGAGAGGTCGAGTCATGTCATGCCAAGTATCCTTGTGCTGGTCCATAAGCACAGAATTATCGGAGGAAAGGAGGAAGGACGTGAATGCATGAAGAGTTATCATGGCCTGACTATCAACGTCAGAAGAGACCGAACTCAGGTATTTATCAAATAATTCCCCAAGTTCACTTTGAGGCAAAGTGGACTATAAGAATGGCATTGAGGGGGTGATTTTAAACACAGAAAATGGAGTTGCGGACCTTCTGATTTTCACGCATGAACTTTTCGAAAACGTTGAAATCGAAAATTCCACTATCTGCCATTAGTTTCTTGTATAACCTGTCGATCTCTGGACGACCTTTCAGTAACTTTACGAACCGTCGGAAGTCATCAAAGTCAAGATATTGGCGTTGGCGAGTATCAGCTCGCTGCACAAGGAATACTTGGAAGGCAGAACGATGCATGCGATTTGGGGCAACGCACCATAAACAACCTCTCCAGGTCCTCTCGACTTGAATTGATGTTTAATCCCCTACATAGCTTCTCTACCTCTTCAAAAGATAGTTTCTGATCATTTTCCTCGTCGGATCTTTTCCAATATCGTTTCTCCCATAATGCCTGACGCATCTCAATGTTCCCCAAACCGTGCATGAGTTCCTGCCTGATAGTGTGAAGTTCACGCAATGTCGTATCCCACATCCTGAACTGATCCTTCGTGGCCGCAATGAGGTGCAGGGTCTTCCATCTCCCGTCAAGGATATACACGATTGTCAACCACCGATCCTCGTAGTCCTGAGAGAGCTGGAATTGCTGACGATAAAACCGCGCGTCAGCTCCAGACCGAATTTCTTTAATGTTTTCAATGGGTACTAGACAATATTCAATAATCACATGTGAAAAGACAATTAAGTGGGTGAATCCTCACTGATTTTTTGTTGTTTTGACTCCCATACCATCTGACCCAAGTCTGCATCCAGACGGAAAACGACCTTCTTGTGCGTTTTCAGAGATACCTTGGTCATCGGTGTTCCTTGCTGCAACAGCTGTGGAACCATCACGTTTCCGATCACCGTTTCACCGGTGATTGTAGGAAGAACAGCAGGTGTACGTTGTGCAGGCACGATGTCCGAGATGGCTGCTGGGGTCGACAAGTCTGCTTGAAAAGAGTGTCTTTCAATGGCCAAGGACTTTGAATGTCCTTTGTGACGACGGTTGTCAGCAAGGATAGGGATAGACTGAGACTCGGCTGGTGCATCATTGAAAGATTTGGATCGACCCATTCTCGATTGAACTTTAAAGTCTTCAAATCTGCGTTTGATAGACGCGCCCAGACCATTTTTACCCGCAAAAGATAAATGTCTCGTCGGTGAAGATGGGTAAGAGTCACCGCCGTCAAAATTGACAAAGTCGTTTGTTAGCTGACCATCGGGGGAGAGGATGTTCCCTGCCCTTCTCAGGGATCTACTTGGGTTCAATGGTGGGGGGAGATCCGACATAAAGAAAGCGCTCACCCAGCGCCCCGTACAGATATATATATGTACGCGTTTTGGGGGACAAGTCGAATTATTCGGAGTTCTTATTATGATTCTTATTCCGACACACGAGTCACACAGTTATACATGGTTGTATGTTCCCCACACTGCGGAACTTGCGGTGTGCTTACAGGGTTGGGGGCTGTAAATCTGCGTGCTATTCGGTTGTTTGAGGCCATGCTTCATATCGTCTTCTGTCCTCGTTGCCTTGCTGGCTGTGGTTATAACTGTTCTTCTGAGAGATGTTCTATCATTTTCAAAAAAACACTGCGACGAAATGACTTCGCTTTCAACACCTGGATCAGCCATGCCTCATGTCGATTTCGTAGCTAACGCCAGAATCACACGCAAAACTCTTGAACGTCTGGCATCCTTCTCCCAATTGCGGAGGTGAAGACTTGTCATCCTCGTTTTCCCGTGCATTTCTCATTTAAAAAATATTGGCAGCCCCGACGCAGAGAATCCTCCGTTGCTTACAAAATTACTAGACCGAGTTCATGCTTTTATCAAACTCGTCGATTCGAGCATCGTGACCGCTCGAGTAGGTCACCACATCGCGACCACCGCGATAATGATATGTGACCCTGAAAACAAAGAATGGGAAATCGTGCTCGTCGATTCCATCCGTGAACTTTCGTCCAAAGGTTCAGAAATGGCGCGTGAGATCGCCACTGGTTTTGCGGATATAGATCAAGTGTTATACAAGGTAAATTTGAACTGACAGACGATTCCCTCCATGCAATGGTGTTACTAACCATTACACAGACCGCAGCTTCGACGAAAGATAACATGCTGCTCATCGAAACACCAACCGATCCTACTACTCACGGTGAGCCAACTGAACCAACATGCTTATCAGTCAATAACTTTTGTCGCAACAGCGGAGAGAATCAAAATGCATCTCAAAGATGTTGGGACTGACCTGGTCGCCAATCTCAGCCTTTTTACTCAGTTCTCTCGTTCCGTGGGCGGGATCGCGGAATGGTGGGATTGGATCAAGAACGACCTCACCTCCGAAACCCCCACTCTTCTGCCTCCTTCGTTCTCTGAGTCAGATTCGGAAACTCAAGAATCGGGTGACCTGTACGCCCTATGGACAACGCTGAAGGAAAATTTGCAAGAATATCACAACATCGTGCACACTTCCTTTCATTTTTTCTAGGTATCGGATTTAAATTTTGTTTTTGCAGATTAATGCGACCCAGCTTCGCTTTCCCGATCTCCTGAGTCTTTCAATTGCCGCCTGGAAGTCAGACACCTTTGCACTGAGTAGCCTGTCTTCTGGGATGGTGGGGAATCCCGAAAACAAAACAGACGACCAGGCACGGAAGCGTTCGAAGATGGAGGCTTTGTCCAACTACATCAATGTCGCAAAGCGTATCAGCAATGCAAAGCATGCAAAACGTGATGCCTCAGAAAGGCGTTTCCTAGTCAAGCGGAGGTCTACTTCGAGAAGAAGAAAAATAGATGCGAACAATGCCGAAACTCCTGATCAATCAGGTGGAAAGTCTTCATCACCTTCAGGTTCGCCAAGTTCTTCGGCTTCACCGATGTCGACTCAATCCAATAATACTTCCTCAAGGCACGGAGATAGGCAAATAAAAAATCGAGTATTCTCGTGGAATTGCGTATCTGGGAATTTTCTTCATTGACGGTGGCTCTCAGGCAACATCCTTCCTAGAAGTGGAGCTATTTATTTACTATTCCAACAAACTATAATCCACTACGAGCCAACAATAGAATAAATTCTTGGTTATCTTCACTGAAGGAAATTCTACTGCCAAGCTCGCAAGTAAGTCGAGTCGAGTTGAACTCGATGTCAACTCAGAGGGTTGTTGTACCAACTTGACACCAACCCATCGAAATTCATACCGTACCGGTTACTCGCACAGACGTGTCAGAAAAGATCATTTCCCTGCCTCACCGTGTCAAAACACGACAAGGTAGTGAAATCCACAAGTGTCGGTTGGACGAAATGCCATCCTCTTCATCGCTGTTCCGTCATGAATTGTCATTGTATATCGGTTAGAAAAAATCATAAATGATTCTTGAGCCACTCACCAACTTGAATGGACGAATGGTTGCATTACCCTTAGACTGTCCTTTTTTCTTCTTGAAGTCTAGCGATAAGACTTCACTCTGCGGAAAGCTGCCTCGGATATCGATCTTTGTAATACATCCGTCCACATAGCAGCAGCCGTGACATATAAGATTACAGAAAAAGGGAGTCGAATATTCATATTCATTTGAAGCTCACCCTGAAGATGAGAGGAACGTCCATCCTGTGATAAGTCCATACTCCGGCTGTTTTTTTAGGGAAGGCTTTTTCATAAGTGATACTTTGGTCTACGAAGACTCTGATGGTTTTCAACCTGGTTAGGCAAAAGAAGACTATTCAAACAAACTATAACTTCTGCATATACACTGCCGGTCAATCATCTTCTCCCCCGCTATCCTCTTCATCGCTGTCCCCATCCTGAATTGTCATCATATCATTCAAACTGTCAGATAATGTTGGTTAGACAAAACCATGAACAATTCTTCTTTCCGCTCACCAGTGGACGAATGGTCGCATTACCCTTGCCACATCTGCAAGTTTTTCCTTGAAGTCTGGCAATAGCACCTCGCTGTCTGGAAAGCTGCCAAGAAAGTATTAGACAGGTCGTAGGAGCATCCATCCACGGCTCACCGATGTGCCACAGCAAACGAACGACATTTCAACAGATCGATATCCCTAACATATATACGGTCAGATGGTCAGAACAAAGGAGCCCGAGCTCTCGAGCGGAAAATTATTACTCATGTTCTCTATCAACACCCTTCGGAGCAGTCTTTAATTCGTCTTCATTTCCAAAGATGTTTCGTCTCTCGCCTTTCGGATGGGGCTTTGCTTCTCCAAAAAATTTAACAAACTCGGCGGAGGAGATAACATCGCGCAAGCGCTGTGAATCTCTCTTGATATTGTTCCTGATTGTGGCAAGCTCATCGCGTTGAGGACACCAGCTGCCGGCGGCAATGAGGCTTTCGTTGCCTGGTTTAACTGATGAATAATATTTGAGGGTCAACGTTTTCGTGAGGACTTTAAAACTCCATCTTGAATTTGAAGTGCTTACTTGAACTGGAGGATGAAAGGCCGCTCAGATTCTGAACGATAGTTCGGCATGAACAACACTCACATATGGTCTGTATATAACCAGATTTCAGGTCAGAAAAAGGGAGCTGGCGAAGGTGATCAACAACTTACAGCCTGCAAAGATTCCCTTCCGACCACTCCTAGAGAAACTTGCAGAAAAATTCCCTTTGTAAGGCGTCTTGTCGTTGCTGAAACGAATCTATAAAATCAATCAATCGACTGGTGACATTTATAAGGTCATAAAACAATGTTTACATCGCGATAAATGCGGTGAATGACGTCCTTCGGTGGTAAATGGGGAATTTGCGGGTCAACGTCTACCAAGAGGTCCGTAAAACTTTCAAGAAAGGCTTTCCACTCCTTCTCAGCAACGCGATATACGGGCTCTGGTGACCTTACATTAGCAGAAACGGTAAGATAAGATATTGTAAATTCACCTTGAAGTTTAAACCTGCTCCGGAGAGAAATGAATCATAATTAAAAAGACAGGTTTAATCACTCACCATGTACGGTCATTACACTTTGGGTCCTTCAACTTTCCGAGGAACTCGAAAGTATTTGCAGAAATCTGCCCAGGCGGTACGAGTCCCGTCTTGGGAGCTTGAACAACAATCCCCGCGACTTCTTGTCCTTCTTCCAACTCCAACTCACTTTGACTTGCCGCGTCTGCCACCTTTCTTTTCTTTCGAGGAGGTCGCTTTTTGGAGCTGACACGTCGTTGAGCCTTTTCAGTGCCCTTAGAAGAGTCAGGCGGGTCGTCATCATCTAAATCGTCACTGTTGTAGACTCTGCTGTCCGTAGGTTGCACCTCCAACTCGTCTGAATCCGAGTACTCTGCTCGACTCCTGCGTGTCGTTCGTGACTTGATTTTTGGGTTCCTCTTTGTTGCGTAGCTGCTAATACGCGCCGCAGTTTTTTGGGCAACTGGAGGCATAATGATGTACGTTTAAAGACTTGGACAGGGTGTTACTCATATGAAGTCACAGCATATACTTATGTCACCAGCATTGGCGCCCAAATTTTATTTGGATGTATCATATAATGTGATACTTTTAGCACATACCTCGTTTCCGTACCTCAAGCACTCGGATTCATGCCAGCGTTGGAAGATCCACGGTTATTTCTAACAGCTAGGGTCTAGCACGGGTCAGTTACCCACGGTCGAAAAACATTTTTCAGATTTTACATTTTTATCCGTTTCTCTTCAAATTTGGTGGGCAACAAGGAGTTCAAGTGTTACATCATTGGTAAAATTTTCAAAAAGATTGAATCAGAAGATTGGCCCAAAACGCCAACGGGTCACGGGTTACCCGGGTAGGGCTCTGGTAGGTGCATTTTAACCTTGCAGAGTGGCCACATCGGGGTCGTTTAGGCCCAAATCTTTTAGGGTTGCAGAAATGACCCTATGATATGTTTTTAGATACTGTTCCCTGCATTAAACGGGGTATGCGGGTCAGAAACTGCTTACCCGTGCGTGACCCGTTACATTGACCCGGATGACCCGTGCTAGACCCTACTAACAGCTCTTACCATCTTTCCCCAACTTCTTCTCTTCGGCACTGACACTCTCGGCGGTGTTTCTGGCCAAGATTCCATCGTTCGCAGTAGCATAGCTGCGTTGGATCTCTCCGGAGGGCTTCTCTTCCTGAATGGCTCGTATGAGTTCATCTTTGAGCCCGGTAAGGACTCGTATTTGCATATTCCCAGATGGGGCATGCTACACTCTCATGGGTACCATGATCTCTCCAACGAGATGAAGATAACTACGCGTACAAGATGGTTGCCTGTCTTTGCACTTTCCCAAAGAAGAGCTAGAGTCTTGTCAAGAGTATGTAATAAGCAATAACATATGCACCACTAACCCCAAGTCAAAAGTAGAATACTGATCAAATCTTCGTCTCAAACTCAAACCAGTTCATCGTCCCATACATGCAGTACCGCAAAGTTCCAACTTCTCTGCTCGAGGTCCAACTTTCTCGCGAGACCGTCCACCGCGCGGCAGCCCTCTCCATCGCCAGATACTTCATCCTGCTGGCCACATCCACCATTGTCCTCATCATCCGCGGTATTCTCCTCTGGAAATTCACATCTTCCCTCGCACTCCGCATTGTCGTTCTTCTCGCTGAAATCGGCCGTTGGATCGCCGTAGTCACACAAACCGGCTCTGTGCTAACTTATTCCTGTCAATTCAAGGCCGTCGGAACCTGGTTTTCTCCTGTCAACGAACTGCCTACCGGTTCCTTCTGGGACCCCTCAACACAGCACGCTTTCCGCTCATTCATCTGGGAAAATATGTCCTACATGTGGCATGCCAAAATCGTCTTCTGGATCACGGAAAAGACAGTAGTAGCCATGACTGGTCGTCCTTACTTCTCTAAATTCACAAGCCCTGCACAGACAGAATACGAAGCAGAAAACGGAGCTACAGACCTCGACCTCTTGGTCTACGACGATGATGTGTCTCCAGTGTTAGACCGTACTCCAAAATACACTATTAGGTTCCGCAACACTCCGAGAATGGTTCTGGCGTGTCTCCAAAGCCCTTTGTACGGCACTTTGGGACAGAAACTGTTGTTTGGAGTCCCCGCTTTGATACTCGGATTCTTTGGTGTCGTTGCGCCGGTATTGTTTGGGTATTTTGATCCCGGCGATCCGAAGGCAAAGTACTATTGGTTTGCGGAACAGATCGTGGTGGGCTTGGTCAAGTATTACGATTGGGAGGATTGGGGAATCAATACCACGTTTGGAAGGGGTGTTGCTCCGACATTGGAACATAACAGCGCCAGGATGGATGGGAACGTTATTGCCGGATTGTCCACTGTCCCACAATCTCCATCTCCGTCAGCTGTGCATACTGAGGAGGACATCGCTGAAACAGAAGAGATAGAAATGCATGATATGGGGACCAGTTATTTGAGAGCTGTTATTGCTTTGGGGGAAAGCACCGAGCCTGTTAGGTGAACGTGGACATCCTTAAGTTAGGAAGTGTCGGACTACTGGATCGATGAGATGTCTGCTATGCACGTCTATTCAATCATTTGCCTGCTTTGTCGTTTTGAGTTTCTCAGAAGCAAATTCGGCTTTTCTACTCATGGCCAGCATAAAATTGGAGTGTGAACGATGATTGTCAGAAAAAATTGTCGCCTTGTCGGAAATTGGGCCTGTCCTTATCTTGGGCGCTTATTTCATAATTGATCTATTTCCAAACCACCACACCTGATCTCATTGCACATAAATTGGCATTCGGTTTATTTCTGTTCAGCGAAAAGGCACCTGTGATTGTATGCAACTTGCATCTCCCTCGACTCATCGTCCCTTCACCAAATAAGTATGAGTACTTCCAGTTCCTTTCCACCACGAGCCAGATGGGGCCGAACGAACGTTTCTCGACATCGAGCCAACTCATCACCAACACATCTCGAACAGGAAATTTTATCCATCATCTGATTTCTTTTTTTCGTAATTCCGACGAGGAATGAGCAATAGACTAAGCTACGAGAGTGTGCCTGGACGGAAGGTCGATATAGTCATAACGAGGTCGAGTACGAAACGCGTGGGCTTCGCATATGCGTTGTGTGTGGCAATAAAATCTGTCATATGGTCGATCCAGGTTTGTCGGCGCCTTCCCACCCACATAAGTGGAGTAATCCCGAAAGTTAGAAAAAGGTGCATATATAAACGGGACGTGGATTAGCCAACATGTACCCCAGGCAGGGATTGTGTAACGTGGTAGTGGGTTCGCTTAGGCAAGAAGCTACGGCTAGTCTGCTCGTAAATCGAGAGAGGCACGATGCAGATGCAATTTCTTTTTTGCATCAGCGGCTGCAGACCGAGCAACGAAATCGGTTCCTCATCGCGGATCCCGAGGAACTCGAACGTATTTGCCCAGGCGGTACGGCCCGGGCTCCCGTCTTGAACAACAATCCCCGCGACTTCTTGTCCTTCTTCCAACTCCAACTCACTTTGGCTCGCGTCTGCCACCTTTCTTTTCTTTCGAGGAGGTCGCGTTTTGGAGCTGACACGTCGTTGAGCCTTTTCAGTGCCCTTAGAAGAGTCAGGCGGGTCGTCATCATCTAAATCGTCACTGTTGTAGACTCTGCTGTCCGTAGGTTGCACCTCCAACTCGTCTGAATCCGAGTACTCTGCTCGACTCCTGCGTGTCGTTCGTGACTTGATTTTTGGGTTCCTCTTTGTCGCGTAGCTATTTACTGACTCTGACTCATTATATGATCTAGCAGTATATGATCTTATGATGATCCTACAACTCTTATTTTTGTAAGGTAGGATCAATCTTATCCCTGGAACGACCGCTTCCTTGTCATTTCCCGATGCAGGTCCAGCTCGAGACGAGACGGCCAAGATCGTTTTGGTGAACTGGGGCCGAAGCATTTCTGAAAAAGGTTCCGTTGGTCTCTAAGGTTCATAATTACGGAAGTTGGAAATTCATCACCTTAAAAATTTGGAATGACTGAGTATACAATTGGAGTTGGGTATCAGCATTGAAGAGATTGAAGAAGTCGGCGTCTGCTCCGACGTTGACACTTACCCTTGTATCAGCCTCGAAACACCCATCTTGGCGTTCCATTTCTATTGGCAGACCAACTTCGAAGGTGTCGATGCTGTTCGACAAGGAGAAGCCAGGCTGACATATGGTATTCATACACACAGACAATATTTTTTAGCACACTGTAACAAAGAGTGGACTCGTCCGACTCGAGGACCAATTTCGGCCACCTACTATATTTGGGAGTATCATGACATAATTTTAAAGATTTTTTTATCCTCGACCGGGCCTGAAAACCCAATTTCAGCCAAAACTGGCCTGTGATGCGTGACGGACAAATAGTATTTGTCTGAAGTAATCTTTTGGTGAGAGAAAATGAAGAAAGACGATCTTAATTTAAATCGCCTTCAGATGGACTTAGTTTGTACAGAAAGAAATATGTCAGCCACCAACTTTATAAAGGCGCAAGATTCCACCAGTGCCAAATCATCAAACCACAGCAACCCTCATGCCCATCCGACTTCCTCGGCAGCCTGCTGGTGGCATCCCACTGCCACCTAGGGAATGGCACGGGTAACCCCCGGGTATCTCAGCCATACCCGTACCCGTACCCGCGGAATACCCGTACCCGTCA
>QDKV01005016.1_pt1 | contig 22136 bp, 27 predicted proteins | sample 1861101 | NCBI WGS metagenome assembly QDKV01 (sample SAMN04275158, study PRJNA302643) | Fungus metagenome, whole genome shotgun sequencing project. | isolation source: fruitbody | host: Mallocybe terrigena | place: Sweden | collected 2013 | reverse complement strand
TCAACATTTTTAATTTTTAATTACCAATTAAAAACAAATATAAATGGCCTATAGATATTGGTAACCCCGAAGTGAAAACCATTATTCTCCTTCCAACTCTTCCTCATCCACCTCAACTAAACCAACAACGACAACCACCACAAATCCCACAAGGCACCGTTTATTCGACAGCATAGGTCTTGGGCCACACTCTCAAACTCACATGCTAGGGCACTTGGTGGGTTTGATGGGTTTGCAGCTTGACCTAACATACCAGTAACAACTCCTTTAAATTTGTAAGAGGAGAGGTTCCCCTTGTTGTATTTCATTGTAATAATTATGTAGTTATTTATATCATATATATGTTTTGTGCATGGAAGCTGTGGCTCAAGCGCTCAAGGCTTGGACCTAATATCATTACACCCCGAGTCGAGGGTCGACCCGTGAATTAATTAAGGTATTTCGTTCCCATTGTGATAGAAATCGTAGTGAACAGAGGCCGGTAGGAGATTCTGAGAGAAGCAAGATAAGTTGCTACTGATAACGATACAATGTTCATCCCTCATGCATTCACCACTGCAACCTAACGTTCGGATGAAATACAGGCAAGAACCGAATTAATTATATGGTTTTCAGCTAATTTTCGTGTTGTTTAACTTGAAAAGTGGTTTACCTCCTTCGCGTTTGCGCAAAGTTTTCTTTCAGTTCAGGGAGCTAAGTAAAACATTGCATTCTTTCGTGCATGCAAGTCGGGTACGGCGCGGCGCGAGAGGGATGTGTAACAGGACGGCTACTGACTTGCTACTGACGCTGGAACCCCAACAGGTGTATGCCAACATGGATAAGTCTAGCTCACCACCGCGGCACCCATGTAAGTTGGATTCCTCATGTCCTCCAAAAACATCGCTCGATGTGAGTTGCGAGCTTAGTCAAGGTGACGAAAACAGCAACAGTGTAAAAGCCGTATGCAACCCAGAGCACTGCAACACGGATTAAAAACAAAGATACACCACAAATGTGACATGAACATACTCATAAATCCGTTTGCGATGCTCGCGACGAATTGTGGCCCTTTATATTTAGGGTCCTGAACGGCCCCATTAAAATCCTGGACAGATGTCCAAAGCGACATGCGTAGCGAAACAAAGGACCCTAGTCCTTGCCGTCATAAAAGTAAGAAAATCGAACAGACTAAATTGAATGCAGGAGTACCAATAATGATTCCAAGAACACCGAGACAGGCAATCAACTTTTGCATGGCCCGATTGTCAAACCTTTGGCCCACCTTTCCCATCTTGTAACGGTAGGCTGTCAGGATATACAAGACGAAAAAGACGAAAGTAGAGCCAAGGGAGAAGGCGATGAAGGGAGGTGTGTTGAGAACAAGAGATGGAATGGAGGGCTTGGGCGTAGAAGATGGCAAGATGGATAGATCTGTTGGTGTGATGAGAGGTGTTTAGACTAGAAAAGAAGGGATAGGAACTGGCCATAAACAGGATGAAGCTTGGGTTTTGTGCATTGCACCTGTGCTGTGCTGTTTTTCTTTGAGCATGAGCCTGACAACGAAGACATATGTCAAGAACAGCACGGGTCATTCGAAAAATTGGGGGCAGACCTAGTGCACCTAGAAAGAGGCGCAATCTATCTGTGGGTCCAGGCTGCGCTGGAGCAGTAGCAGTGACGGTAATGAGCGCGACCTGGTCGTGCAACATGGCAGCAGGCGAAAGATAAACGAAGATGGACAAAAAGAGCGCCGTTAGGTAAAGGAGTGGGGCGAGGTAAAGTGTGATTCCTCTGAAATAGGGATTGATGTGCCGCCTTTGCGCTGCGGCGCGCTCAATGGGACGGTTGTAGTACTCATCAAGCCACGATTGCTGATAGAACATGACCTTGGTGACGGACTGCATCTTCCCGGCAATGCAGATGTCTCTCTGGACAGAGACGACGCCGCATGCAACAGAGATGTCGCAAAACTCGTTCCTGAGGTAGTTGGTAATGACTCTTTGGTCGTCCCGGAAGATAACCTTGTCAATGAGCTCTTGGGGGCTGAATTGCCTTGCATGCTGAAGGACAAGGGCCCTGCGCTCGTTGGAGAGCCGTCCATAGTTCTCGTAATTCACGAGGTCATCGTCCAGGATCTCGAGCCCAATATCAACGGTGACGCAGCGCAGGTAATACATCAGGAAGGCGAGATCATGCTTCGGTACGAAGACTTTGACGCCCGTGCGAGTGATATCCATGGAGAACGTAGAAAGGGTGGCCATTTGTCGACGAGGTTATCGTGGAGAAGGATGCGGATGGAATTGAACGTGGTATAGGGCATGAACTGGAACGTCATCTTCGCCAATTTAAAGCCCACGATGAATGAGAGGATGCCCTTTATTCCCTTTTTGTGCTTCCAACTGGCCCTGGAATTGTGGTAGCAAGGCACACCCGCACGCCTCCTGCCAATCTACCCGAAACTGGTTTTTCTGTGGAAACATGCATAACATTTGGCTAACGGCTGGCCTGAATTAAACATAAATTCGTCCTCACCATCTGTCCAAGGACCAACAGTATAGGTAGCGATGTTGGGTGACTTCCTCCAGGATCTGGAAATCCAGATACATCAGCAAAAGTCAATCAGGTCTGGCAGGTCTGGCAGATTTAGCTGCCAGAAATCCTTGTCCTCCCAGGTTTTCTCAGAATTTTTATAATATTAGCCATTTCAAGGGGTATACTCGTTGAATATTAAAGAGAATTCCACAAGCGGAAAGAGTTATATCATTTCCGACTGCCTAAAATGTCATGTAAAATACAATCATTTTGCAATCACTTTACGTCACGGAAAAGGACCCCCTGCCAGCAGTGAATCGAGGGCCGAGCAGAACGAGTCGTAGAAGAAGAAGGAGCGTGGAGATGGAGAGTAGAAAGCCGACGATGTTGTTCTCAAGCTGACCAGGTGGTGCGGTAGAACTCGGCGTGCTTGAACTTCTTCCTGATCTGGTCCAGGAGGTACCAGCCAGGGGTGCAATGAGTAACATGGTTGCTGGTCGAGCCGCCTTTGTTATTTGCAGAGTGGAGTTAGCCAACGATGCGAGCTTTGCCGTTCTTCGTGTGCCACACGAGGGAGCCCGAGTCTCCCTTGGCAGAGAAGGCTTTGCCGCCCGAGTTGTAGATGCCGAGCTCGACGGACTCAATGCCGACTGCGTTGAGAGTGAATGACACCAGGCCAGCGTAGCGTCCAACAGTGAGGTCAGTAGTGTTGCCGTCTTTACCAACCATAAGGCACCGCTGGCCTTCGCTGTCGAACTCTGCGGGGTTGGCGAGGTCCTCCTTCGTGGCGCAACCCTCGATCCTGAGCTTTCTCTCCTCGGGAAACTTGAACGTGGTCGCACCACCACCCAGAGGGTAGAACATTGCCGTAAGTTCTGGAGGAGAATCCTTAGGTCCTGAATAAGGTTGTTTTCGTTAGACAAGGTAAATATGAGAAATATGAGTCGAAACACACCGAGATCAATGACGTTGCCCTCGAACTCATTCTTGACCTTCGCCTCAGCAGCCAAGAACGCAGCCCAGTCCGAGGTATACAGTGCCGCCTTCGACATCGACTGTGATGGCTGCAGCGTATTGAATGTGGCCAATGTTGCGGTGGGGCTTAATGTCGGACCAGTGTTTTGTGACTTCATTGTACATGGACTCGAGATCGGCAATCGCATCGTTCTCGTCATCCCACTTGCGTCGATTCGCGCGGATCTCTTTCGCGTTCTCCACGTCCTGCCTCCCCTTCGCCTCCAGTTTGACAATCTCCCGGGCCCAAAGGTCGGCGAAAATGCTGTGGTCACCAATGACCTTCCTGATCTCGTCGAGGAACCACTGGAATCGACGCATTCCGCAAACTCGAACGTGGTCCTTGGGTGCGCCGCCTCTGTACTCTGTACTCGTACTCGACGGTGGTGTCCTTGCGAAGGACGTGGCAACAGCTGACTCCGTAAACCTTGTCGCTGGGGTTGTCTTTGTTTTCGTGGAACCAGAGGGTGTGGGTGCACTGGGCATCCTCCTCCTCCATCCCTTCGGTCGCAAGGGGAATGCCGAGAAGAGCAGTGAGGAAGTGATGAACATAGTGGGTGGCATTGTTGCTGCCGACATGGCGCATAAGGGGTGGACCTGCCAGCCTCTGCAGGACGGCCTCGCGCCATTCCACAACCATCCTCAACTCCATTCTTCAGGAGAAGCGCAAGGATCTCTTGGGAGACCTCGTGGGCGGTATCGGAGAAGGTAGAACCAGGAATGACACCGACCCAAATGACGACGGGACCGAGACTCCCCGTCTCCTCCTCTCCCAGCGGTCCGTGGGTGAAGAAGCAGGCAGGGTCGACGGACGACCAGTTAATCTTCCAAGCCTTGATCAGGTCACGAATCTCAGGACCGACAGTGTCCCAGACACCATTGAGCAGGGTGTCAAAGACTCCACGGAGCGACTTGACAGGGATATGGGCATGTCTGCCAACAGGCTTGGGGAAGAGTGTTGTGAGGAAGTCCGAACGGTAAACAAGTTCCGGGTGGTCGCCATCCCGTTATAGTAGGAAGTCCTCTCGTACTCGTCGGGGGTGTACTGGGAGACAACGGTGACGAGGGTGAGGGCGGAGAGATTGGAAGACACCGCAGACACGTCGCTTAAGGTCGGGGAGCCGCGGGAGCCAGGGCCCTTGCATTGGTGGCCCCTGAAGTTAATGCACTCGAGAGCGAAAAGGGAAAGTTCTGAACGGAAACTGGTAAGTGTGGTATAGACGCGGAAGGAAATTAAGGGACTCACTCAACAGCTCCGAGTGCTATTTCATGGACGCAACCGCCTGCGCGGCGAGTTCAGAAACGCCTACAAGGGAGATGGTAAGTGTGGCATAGACGCGCAAAAAAACTAAGGGACTCGCCATCACCCAGAAGACCGGCTTTATTCAGTTCAGCTTCGGTGAATGCAAAAGCTTCAAAAGGTCAGTGTGGAATAGACGAAGGAAAAAACCATAGGACTTACTCCGAGGATCCATATTGAAGTGGTTAACCGCAGGTAGACGAGAGTGTTCAGCGAAGTTCGCAGATAGAGACGTCGGAAACGACACGGTCACGAAACTGTCGGGCCGCCGTCACAAATCTTGTAACTCTCACTGCGAGAATCGACGTCCTCGTTCAAGTTCCGGAGACACGCTACTCCTTAACTCGCCTCTATGTATCGAGCAGTTCGTCAAGCACGTCTTCTGAATTCTCGTCGGTTGTATCATCTCCTCGCGTTGGGAGCCCCTCGTTCTTCCGTCGTCTACACCACATGCTGATCATTTTCGCGATTCTGGACAGAGGGTACCTGTGTTGGATACTGATTTGGCTGATCTAGTGGGCGAGGAGGTTGCTGAAGGCATTATTCCGATTGTGCCTCTTGAACAAGTTTGTCAGGACGCTCTCGAAGCATGGCAACTTGAGGTGGCGAAGGTCGACCGTTCGGTTCGCCTAGAGTCAGAAGACTCATGGACTCGATCCCAGCGGGGCGTTCTGCAGTTGCAACCTCCGGTGCCAAAAAAATACGGTAAGGCCTGGTCCTAATTATTATTATCGCTATCGAATAACACTCGTATGCCTAGCTTTCGGCTATATGAAGCGTGTAGGGGTCATCCCGCCTGCAGTTACGATAACGACAGACGACAAGCGCTTCAAGGCCGGCAAACCCGCCCCAGACCCTTGCGAGCGGCGCTACGGTCGTTGCTGTCTGCACCAGTCACAAATCCAGAGTTGCGGTGCACACTATATTGTGAACGACTTGGAGAGTGTGAAATGTGAGGGTTGAACCTTCTTGCCACGTCGAAACATTTCTTTGCAATTCGATGCGATGAGGGGGTATGTACCTCTACCTACCTCCTCATTGCGTTGTCTCTCCCTTTTTCAACACGGTGAGGATTGTTACCTCCTCATCATGTCACTTCCTTTTTCCAATGTATAGTACATAGTATATAATAAAAAGTATAGTATTAATTATGCAGGGGTACAATACCTATAACCCCTCAAAAAAACCTGTACCCCGGTTTGTCTAACCACATGATATTACATTACTTAAGCCAATGGTCAAAAAAGATGACACCTGGGCTGACATTCATGATCAACGATGGTGTCGAGGGAATTACTTCAGTTGCCCCTAGAAGTCGTTTACCAGATCCTTTCATTACTATCACCTTTCGACTTGACGGCCTGTCAGCTTGTCAACAAACATCTACATGACATTATTCGTGGTTCCGTGACGCTTCAATATATCATCAGCTTGGCGCTGGCAAAAGCGGACGATAATCCTTGCTCTTTAGCCTCACTCGCAGAGAAATTGGAAGACGTAAAGTCTAGCGAAGCGGCTTGGAGCTCTTTTCAACCGAAATTTACTGTTTCGTTGCCCGTTATGCACGACACTTCCGGGATTTATGACCTTTCAGGCGGCACTTATTTGCTCGGCAACGCGGATAGAAGGGTATTGCGATATTTGATGTTACCGACAAAGAAAGACGACCCCTTACGTTGGGACAATGTTTCTGTTAGTAAAACGATTATCGATATGGGATTTTGTGTATTCGAGCACGATTTAATCGCGGTTATCACAACGTAAGTTTGGAGAATCTTTATTCGTTAACAGCCTATTCATCCTCCAGAACAGTACCACTCGTCTAATAGAGCCTTCTCAAACGGAAGTTTACGTCTTGGAAATGTTCCTTTTGGAATATTCAACTGGCAAACCTCATCCCAAAGCCAAGGAATCATGTATCTTCATTATGACATCGGAGATTCCACGACCATCACTCGCGTGCGAAATAGTGGGCGAAAATCTTGTTCTCATTCTGAACTTTTTTCATCCATCGCAGCCACCCGATCGTGTATTCATTTGGAACTGGCGCCAAAATGTGCTCAAAACGGTCAGCTGTGGTTCTTCTTATCAGTTTGAATTTTTTTAACGCCAAATAGACCCTCATAGCACCATGTAAAACCTATTCTGGGGTCATTTATCTCACAGAAGACCTCATTCTCCTTCCAAATTCGAAATCAAATGCATTCGAAATTTTTCACATTCCACAAAGGCCCCTTGCTGAACCCCTGACCCCCTTCCTTTCTTTCAGTCTTCCATCTCTGGCCGACGGCGTTAAAATAACTCATATTACATGTCGCTCTGAGCCAAACCCTATTGCAAATATCTCTTTACTAAATAAGAGAAGACGAGCGCAGGACCGCGCTGCAGCATGCATGAGTGAGACCGACCCCTTCGCTCCAAGAAGAGGTTTTCTGGCGAGTGCAGATGAAGCGATTTGTATCTTTCAGCTTCGCTTCACGGGCGGGCCTGTCATCCTCGTGCAAGGAGGCCTTGATGTTCATTTCGACATGGGTCATTCATACACAATCTATATCCATCGGAAGACTTTTTTGGATTTGATACGAAATCACGAAATTGCTCACGAGAACGATGTTACCCTCCAAAAAGAAGCCGGATCGGACAGTCTTTCTCAGGCTGAATCCGTATCCTGGACGCAATGGGGCCCATTGGCCTCTCGGTGGTTCAGCGCCGATGTTATCCCAATTAAGTGGATTACTACTTCTGCTGGACAACGATGCGCAGTCATCCATGATAATGCGGGATCGCGCGGTAGCCCTATAATGATAATCGATTTTAATCCTTACAATGTACGGAAAATGAAGGCCAAGATGCGGAGGGCTACGAAGGAAACAGAAGAAAGGACAAGGGTCACGGAAGAAGAAGCTAGGGTTACAACAGAATATATCGAAGGGTCTCTGGATGAGGTACTGCAGGAGGACTCTTTCGTCGATGGCGACGACACCAACTCTTTCTTTCAATCACCCACACACTCCGAAGCTGCAGACGGTATGGATGTCGACGATGACGACTCTTGGTTTACGGTCGACGACGATGACGGAAATGATGTTGCAATTGAACAACAAACCCAATTTGAATCCAATTCTGACATTATTCCCGCTTTCGTATTTGAGAGTGCTTCAGAGGGTGGCCACACAAGAAACAACCCTCGGGCAGGCTTTGCTGTCGATCACAGCGGCCCAGGTCGTGCGCTATATCGTGTGTTTGATGTTCCATCCAGCGTGGACTCAGCCGGAACCTTTGCAGAAATAGTTGAGGGTTATCTGCCTTGTGTGGCCTACATCTCCGAAAGGCGGTACAATTACGACGGCGTGTTATTGGACGAAGAGAGGATCATTGGCATAAAGGTTTATCCCCATTTTCTTCGTGTTAGGCGTCTATGCTCACTTGTTTCTTCCAATTCGTAGACCGATGCAAATGATCGCATTTCTGCCATTGATATCATGTATTTTGGTTGATCTGCCGAATGAATTTGTACGACTAAACTCTTAACTATCAAACTCACACTGTTCGAATAACTAATTATCCCAAACGAATGAGCAACTATCATCTAAGCTCTGTTGAATAGTTTCAAAGTCAACAAAATATATTATAATTTACTTGAGAGGGAAAGTCGTCAACTTTGGCTCAAGATGTAACCCTAACATCCAATATCCTTTTTTTTAAGAATTCCACTTCTGCACACTACAAGCTCTAGTTTCCGACGAATGCGTCGTGCGGTGTGCAAATACGTGTTTTATCTTTCGAGTCAGGCCATTCAACGGGAGCAGATACCAAAAAGGTGGCATCATGATGTCAGCTGATATTAGCGATGGACATTTACGATCAAATGGTTGATGCTCGCTCTTTTTTGTAGAATTCACTGCCGTTTACTTTCAAATCTTGGGCAGAGAATACAGTACGTATCAAAGTGCTTATTACCGGACCTTCATAACCCTTTTATAAGTACTAATAAAAAGTTCTTACTGGCAATGCCCAAAAAGAAGTCTACAACACCTTCGGAAGATAATCTTCTTTTACCGACGCCCCCAACGCTTCTACCAATCGTGGACACACACACTCATGTTGCTACAACGTTTGATTATTACCGTGGAAGGTATAAGGAAGGAAGGTATACGAACGTTTTTGATTTCGTGACAGGGATGTATGAAGGTCGGAGAGTGGAAGCTTTGTTAGACGTATGGTGTGAAGCGCCCGTGCAGAAGCTGTGGAAAGAATTCGCCGACGCTGCCCTCGACAAAAGCCCAACGCAGAAGTGGGGCAGTATTGAGTACTGGTTCGCTTTGGGTGCGTGAGCTTCTACGATCTGAGGTTGTGATATGAATCATATTGACATACTTATCCAGGAGTGCATCCGTAAGTTTATGTCTCATCAGATTTGCGAACACATTTCAAACCTTTACACTTCTAGTCACGACGCAAGGAAGTATGACGATGATGTCGAGAAAGATATGTAGGTACTCTCCACGGCATACGGCTCGACTCTGACATATACCTCTAGTTTGGAAGCCATGAAACATCCTCGATGCGTAGCCCTTGGCGAGATAGGACTTGACTACCACTATGATAACTCCCCGCGGGAAGTTCAGCAGACCGTCTTCATACGTCAGCTCCGACATGCCGTACAATTAAGTAAACCTCTGACTATCCACACGCGCGAGGCCGAAGCCGATACGGAAAGGATATTAAAAATTGAAGTGCCAAAGGACCATCGGGTATGCCAGTTGTGCTAAGCATGCATAGTTTTATATATATTGGATGTGCAGATACACATTCACTGCTTCACGGATTCGCCTGAATTTGCCCAGAGGTTACTGGACCATTTCCCTAACCTCTACATCGGGATAACTGGTCAGAGATCCAACTCATTTACCTGCTTCCTAATTTATCGTCCTTGAAGGTGTTGCGACGTATTCGTCCAATGTCAACACTGCTGCCGTCATCCGCAATATGGCCTCTTCAACAACGTCCAATTTACCGTCCAAACTCCGAATCCTTCTAGAAACAGATGCACCGTATATGGTGCCAACAAACCTTTATGAAGATCTCCCCACTATGAAAGGGAAGAGGCTTCCGATTTGTCACAGTGCTATGGTACCCTGGACAGCAAAATTTGTGGCAGAGGTGGCAAATGAGGCTTCGAAAGTCATTGACGGTGTTGAAAAGACTAGGGCGATCGAATGGGATGTAGATAAAGTAATGTCAGTTGCAAGGGAAAATGCGAGGAACATGTATGGTATTTGAACATGCCACTTAATTGACTCGGGTCATCTAGCACAAATAAAGAACGGTGTTTTAGAAGTTAATATGGCGTCACGGTCTTCTCCCAGAAATCTCTTCCAAAACCATTTTGGTACAGATGATTCACGGTGGCACCCAAAGGTGACACTATATCGACTTCTAGTCATTGTCCACTAGGCTCTGCCAAGGCCATTGCCATCGTGTCTAACACTATTCCATTCTATTCGTAATGCCCCCAGAAATCACTGATACATAAATGCAAACTCTTTTTGGGCCCAGAGGATGTCTGGCGGATTGGGAATCTGTATGCCATTCGAATGCTAAAAACCAGTTGACCAATGTCGTTGCCCCAACCCTGGACCGTTTTATTGGTTGTTTCGCTTTCCACGTCTTTCATACTCCTCTGCAGGTTTGGCGTTCTTCTTTCTTGGATTTCCAACAAGAATTTGGTTCCCGACAGAAAATATGACACAACTAATCTTTACTTCGTAGTTGGATTCTTTTATACAATTTTATTTGGACGACAGCGATGTACCTATTTCTTTTCTTCTCTCGACGAGCCCCGAGAAGTTGTGGCCCCATTTCGTGTCGACTGGAATTCACCACTATACGAACGAACCCTTTTTGAGTTGTAGGTAATTGACGGTATACTGCGATGCATTCATGATCCAATGCAACTAAAATTTAAATTGCTTCGATTTGTGAAGCCCCAGCCCATTTCTTATTCATATCCCAAGAAAGGAATGTCTAACAGTGCAATTACATCGCCTGGATAACAACTTCGGTACAATGAGCCGATCCTTTGTAACTTAACTTATCAGTGTCAACTTTGCAATGCATCAGCATAAACGTCTATCGGGTATGAAGAAGCAGTAGATGATTTTCCGAAACATAGACACTACATAAAGCAGCAGGCAGAAAGAATAATTTTGCAGAGTTATGGATGGGGTCAAAACAGTGTGCACGCAGGAAATTTAACAAAAGACACCAAGAAAACTTAGTCATCGCCAATTTTGGGAGCAAGGTAGTACCGGATGTATCCTTGTTCGAAATCGTAAGCAACCTAAAGGGATGAGCATCCGGGATCGTAATAGCAATAAGCACCACTTACGAGAAGCGGGACATCATTACTCATCATTAATTGCACTTTGTTCGAAAGGCTGGAGCTCTTTGAAAAGTTGACAAGGTACTTAAGAGAGAACGTCAGCGATACATGTTGATTCATTTCGATAAGGACACCAGTAATGTTGTCATCCGACTTGGCTTTTGATTTGGATGTTTTTGGCTTTTTGCTAGGTTTCGAGCTGCTGGTTGTCTGAATAATGGTGAGGATGCGGTGATATAAAGGTGAAAAAGCCATTTACCTTCTTACGTTTTTTAGAACCGCTGTCCTCCTCATCGTCCTCCTCTTGATCCTGTTCTTCTTCACCTTCGCCTTCATCACCAGACGGTGGTTTGAACTCTCCTTCATCATTGTTTCCCTCTTCTTCATCCATTTCAACATCACCATCATTTTTCTCTTTCTTTACGCTTGTTTTCTTAGCACTGCTACTTCCTTCCGTCACCTCATCATCGTCACCTTTCTCATCCTCCTTCCCGTCTCCTTCCTGGGGTTTGATGGTAGTACCACTGATGTGAGAGCCGTCCGACTGTCGAAGCAGAACACTACCATTGGCCGCTTCCCCATCGCTGGCAAAGCGGACACCCTCTTTACTAACTTCGATGCGAACACTCTCACCGAGTTGTGAAAGGTCGCGAACAATGCGTGAAAACTCAGTGGAGAGCATAGTGACACGTGCATCATATTCAGTTTCGGGAATGTTTAGCGTATCAGCATCAATGTCCATGAGTTTCATATCATACTCTGCTATCCGGTCCGAGTCTGTAGGGCATAAGATGGGGGCAAGAGCATCAGGACGTGAACTCACTTTTGGCTTCATACACAAGATTCAAAACATCTGCTTCATCTGCAGCCTTCAGGGTGCAGATGTCGTCGTCCTTCGCGCACCTGAGCACTTTGGTTAAACTGATCAAATTGACACCGAGAGGCATGGGTCGATCGCATCGATAGCGCTTGAATGCGGGCGCTTGAAACTTTACAGAGACAAGCGCGACGTGTGAATTGTCCATGGCTTGGAGAACAATGCCCTCCTCGTTGCACTCGAAATTGGCATCAGTGACAAGCTCCTTTATCGCTAAACAACGCGACATTCAGCAATTCCATGAATAAAGACACGTGTATCCACACCATCAAGAAGTTTTTTGAGGGTTCCCGCTTCGCTAAGCTTGGCTTCTAGCATTTTTCAGAGTCTTGTGTTCAGCAGAGACGCGTTCCTGTAGGGAAGAAACGACGCGCTCAAGTTTCCCAACTCAAGGGTTTCTCAAAGATTCCACGGTACCGTGATGGGAACGCCCCTATATGATTTCAGGTTCCATAATTGTTAGACAGTGTCCTTTATTTTCTACCCCAGTATCCCATGCACATTTTCATGAATCGGCACGATTAAGCATGACAAAAAATACCCGACGCACCGCGTTCGAACAGAGTAACTTCTCTCGAGCGGAGCAACGAAAGCAACGCCTCCTTGAAGCCGAAACAGAGCTCGCAAAGGAAGACGCAGAGTCGTTGAAAATGACAGAGGTAAGCATTACCAGTGTCTTGCAATATGATAGGATGGTGAATGAATGTGATTTCTGTTAGGAACAGCGACAAATTCTTTTTGAGTCATTCGCAACAGTCAAGGTAGAATTCTCAGACCTAGATGGTTTGCGCTGGACGCAAAGTTCCCTTCGAAAACTTCAGGTCTGTTGTTCAATCTTTAAATCAAACTTTATTTGGTTGACCCATCCTGAGCAGCCGTCGTATGATGTTTCACAACCTCGTCCGTCGTGCGATTGTCCCATCAACCCAAAGCATTCAGATGCGACTTCGTTTCCGTCAGAGGATACGATCCGCATCTCATCATCTTCATCGAAGTATTTATTGGAACGGGATCCCAAATCCACTTTCCAACTCGCCGACGTCCCTTGTCGGCGCAGGGATGGAACTCGTTTGCGATCTCCCATTAAAAACCTTTTTTCTTCCTACTCGCCAGTGCTGGGTACTGGAAACGTTCATCTACGAACTGCTGGTTTCAAAGCCTCATCTCTTGACATATCAGGTAGTGATGGCCAAGAGGCGACATTTGCTGCGCTGTATACCGCACACACCTTTTGGTAGCCCCCGCTTTACTTCTGCTCGCATTGAATGCTACTTCACATTTATTTGCGCGGGAGGCTGGAAGGGCTCCCCGTCTGATTAACTATTCCCGTGACGCAACCTAATATTTTTCTACACGATGCAAGCTTCTCCGTTCAACCTCTTTTTTGCATGTTTTACACTGGAACTGCACCTCGGTGTCCACTCTAATCTACTGGCTAATCTGTGATCGTCAATCTCTCCAATTCCATTCCTTTGTCCTCCGATGTCTGTACGGTTCTCAATTCCTTTGGAAGGTCCCCACCTCTGACGTGCCTGAATTCATTGTTCACAAACTTGGGGTCAATGCTCAAGGGTCCCTTTTGCTTTGGAGGTTCGCTTCTTTTCATAAGTTCCTCACTTGCGTTTTCAATTTGTTCTCTGAAGATTGGTTGTACTGGATCTCATGTTGCAGGATTCAATACCCATGCGTTCTCTGGTTGTCTTGTTGTCATCAAAGCATGAATCCCGACTGTTTGGCACGAAGCAAATTCGGCGTTCCTTGTATTTATCTTTGCTTTTGTTATGGTTTTTCACAGAACTTGAACTGCCATTCCTGATGCTTAATGTTGTCTGCAATACGATTATTTCACTACTGCGCTTAGAAGGCGTGGACCTCCGAGAAGAATAGAACTCATTTCATTTGTGTTAGGAATATTCGTAACTAATGTTGGTTTCGTTAAAATGTCGTGTACAAAAAACGTATCGAACCTGAATGTATACATAAGCGTCATAAAAAGTGGTATAAGTAGCCAGATAAAATGCTGAGGCGGTTTGGCAAGATCATCGTCTCAAAAGCCTATAGATTCGAGGCCTAAAAGCTCTGCCATCAATGAGGCAGACCATGGATTGTGTTTGTTTCCGGTTTATATGATAACATCGCGTGAAAGGAGAACGAGGGAACTCGATGCGAAGACCAAAAGGCAAATACCAGAATAATAGCGACGCCTACGCGTCGCGGCAGCATCCAATAGAGTGAGATTGGATGGGGAAGTGATAGGCAAGAGCGCGTTCAAAGAGCATCGCAAATGCCGAGGTGGTGATCAACGGTGGTGGAAGGGGTAACGGAGACGCCTTAAGACACTTTGAGGAACCATTCTTCTGGAAGCCGACCACCGTTGACAAGGCTAAGAAAACGGGTATGTTTCTTGAGGAAATCCACGCGCTTCATTCCGCCGCGTTTCTCCTCCTCGTAAGCTCTCCGACTACGCAACCTTCTGTACCGTTCTTCGTAAGCTTGCGTTGGTTTGCGCTTGTCAGCCAAAGAACTGAACTCTGGCTCGGTGACGTTAACTCGTAAGTTGTGGTAGAGCGTGCCGAAAACATCCCCGAGCGTGACATATCTTCCGTTTGACGCGTGGATCTTGAAGCTCCACGGAAGGTGAGGAGGTGTTATCGAAACGTAGGGTAAACGTGGTTCAAAAGCAGATTCTGAAAAGACTCTGCTCGACAGGTGGTGACCGTTTCGAGTGATCATCGAGAAATGATCCCTCAAATCCCAGCCGACGCCATCCATGGATAGGTATGGATGTACGAGCACTTGCCCCGCATATCTGGAGCTGGAGCTGGGTACTCTAGGAGGTGGCATATAGGACATTGGGACTGGCGGAGGGATACGCGACCCCTTTGAATTATGCACGCCATATGGAAGTGGGTAAGGTGCTGTTATTGGTGTCAATACTCCGGAAGACGACGGTGCAGTCGATACGGAGTGCGAAAGAGGCGGGACCCCCGAGGTAGACGACAGGGGAAAGACTTCGTTTCTGTATGCGAAGCGAACCTGTTTGGTTGGCATGATTGTAGACTTGGTTGTTAAATTAATAATGTGGGTTTGTTGGGAAGTGAATAGAAGACATAAACCCGCTTTTATAAGTACGAGGTGAGTTGTTGTGAGTAACTACATCATCGCCTTATTGGAATCTGCATCGGTCTCTAAACACCGCATCTGGGGCAATTGCAAGCCGAAATGATGGCGCTGTTACTAATTTGTTGACAAGGGGACACTACTGCAGTCATATTGGTCATAGTCTGCTTGGGTTACGTCGGAAAACGTGCGGACATCGACGCTCAACATATTTGTAGCCGGCCTCAGGCTCCAATATTCCAATTCCTTCACCATTCCGTATACTCTGAAAAAACAAAAAGGCTGTGATCCTAGTAACATTGAGTAACAGGTGTCAACAAGAAATTGATTTACAAGATATTCCTGACGTTTAGTACCAAACCGAGTGTGAATATGATAAGACGAACATAGATAAATTCAATCATTGCTAGTGTACAGTAACGTCATCTCGGGGTGTTATTTCCTTTTGCAGTTTATCTCTTTGAACATCTTAGATTATTGCGTCAGAGTAAATTAATAAACCCATTCATTCCTCGACATATTGGCTGATGTCATAAGACCATGTTCCATATGATTCCGTCGACGCCCCAATCAAGTTTCCTCAGTAGTGTTTCCAAAGTCAATACGACATCCTGGCTAGGGTTATCACTTGCTGCCGATTTGAATAAGCGCCCGGCTTGAAAGATAACATACAATTCGCCCATTTGCGATGGCATTGATGCGCCTTTTGGCTGTGCAGTTAATATTGTCCCACCCAACGACACTTTCATGTGATTTCCGAAGTCGGCCATTATTGCGGTGCGACTTTCCATGTCCAATCCGATTGTGGTACACTGTTCACTGTTCGTTGCTCTAATAGAATTTTCTGAAGTTCAACTACATGGAGTCAAATGAGCTTCTGCCTTGGCCAAGTTCTAACCTTATATCGCAAGAGGTTCCGTATTGCACATCTATAGTCAGGCGACGATACTTTATCTCGGTGCATATACTCCATTTCAAGGGGACTCAGAGGCGCCACCTTACAGCGCTTTGCATTTCATTTTAGCGCTTGTGGCGCGCCAAAGCAAATACTACTGAGTCATTCTTGTACCGGTTTTACCCGCACCTAATTGAGTAGAATGGTCCAAGCGTGGAATGCTATTCAACAAACTTTTCTATACGTCAATGAAGTGGATACGAGGAGTCACTTAATTCCTCTTTCCGAAGGCCCGATGCTGCAGAAAAAGATCTTACAAAAGTCCCGGAATAGTGGTTCGAATCGAGCTCTTTCTCTGTAGAAGCCTGGACTTCGGAAATCCTTTGATTCAATGCATTGACGATCCGGTCAGAAGCACTCTGGAGTCTGGGCTCTTCAGACCACCTCAGTACTTATACAGTTTACAAGTAAGGGTTGAATTGATCCGTTCTCCAAATCATGCGATCGTCACTTTTGAATTTCGAAGGGTTACATTCCCTAAATGAGTAATCCACTCCGAGTCTGCACCTTGGCGCAGTTCAGCACGGCTGAACCTTTCAATTTTTGTGAAGGGAATGTCTCTCTTACAAGAACTGATACCCATCAAATTCAAATGTTCTCTGCTCAAAGTTAGACTGCAAAATGAGGCTATTGCGGACTTTATTTTGAATTCATGATTATCAGTTGCAGTGATTTTGGACAGATTCTCTGTGTTCAGTACACACGTCTTATCATATTATATTTCTAACTATCATGATGGTGCGCGGTGAGGTAGCCAATTTAAATAAAATATCCAGAATCGGAATTAGAATTCAAGATTGTTAAGGGTATGAAACCTCTTCGTTTCTCAAGCCTTCCGACGCTATGCTTACTCTTGGTTCTGGATCCAGCTGCGATGTCTGCTTCGAGGACTTTGGACAAGACCGAAGTGCCCCGTGTTCAATACCTTGTGGTCACATCTACTGTGTCGGGTGAGATAATATGTAAAGCTCAGCGCTTATCGCCTCTATTTACGCTACGTGCAGCTGTATCTCTCAGATCAGTTTATGTCCCTTGTGCCGCACCGCCTTTAGCAAGGCTGCTTGTAGGAAGTTATACGTCGATATTGATGCCATATCCTCTGAGAAAATAACTGGTAGTTTTCCAAATAATATCAAAATCATTCAGTCGCTTGCCAGTATTGAGACGGCTCTTTCGAAGTGTAATACTTTTGCTGTCCTGATCAAGTAAGTCGCTTGAATCAATTCTTGGTGTATTCACATTTACGCTTTTGGTTCAGGGTGGTCTATATTGTTTCGATTACGGTCCTTATTCTTGCGGTTGTCAGATTGAAAGTGCAGAGTGGGCAACTACTGGTGGAGAAGGCAGAGTTGTCGCAAAGATTAAAGGAATTTGAGGAGACGCAGGATGTCGACCGAGTCCTGCTCCAGTAAGTCACTTAAATTCATTCCTGTTGTATCCGCATTTACGCTTTGGAATCAGTGTGGTCTACGTTGTTTCGATTACGGCTCTTATCCTTGCGGTTGTTTCGGTTATTGTCCTTATGTTTGCGAAATTGACATTCGTTCTTTGTAGCACGAGAGGGTCTTTCAGTTGATTTCTGGAATCCTCAATGCAATTTATCCTTTCTTATATCCTGTCAATGTGGCAGCGGCAGAAAAGGGACAGGGCATTGGTGAGAGCACGGTACGATCACCAATTACTGCTTACTTACTATCTGCTTTCGATATGAAAGCACTAGAGGATGATGGTCCCCGAATGCGAATACACAATCCCGATTCACTATCGTCTCCATCGTTGCCAGATATGCCATCAAGCCATTCTCCTGCATCATTGGCCAGCAGCGATCATGAGGGTACTGTGCCTAGAACCTCTTCCCCAGGGCACCATGTAGGGTCTTTAAACTCTAGCACGACGTCGCCTACAACGTGGGACAGGAATTCTCACTTTTTGGCGTCGGGTCCGCATCAGGGGGAAAAGAGGAGGAAGAGTTGGAGGGTTTCACTAGGAGACGTCTTTTTTTGGAAGCGCAGGCCAAGTAGTGGAAATGCTCATAGAGAACCTGCCGCAGTGTAACGACCCTCGCTATCTTCGTCGGGCAACCAGTCATTGAATACCTGTGCACATTCCAACAAACTTTACGAATAGCTATGCATGACTCTATATTTAAACTTGGTGCTTCCTTCTCTGCATTCTTCAGCGCAACATGACAATAATAACTCTTTTGCAACCCCGTCGATAAACAAATTCTGATCTATATTTCTTGCGTAGAACATTCGGTTGAACCGGCAACTTGAACATGGAAGCCTCCGAAATAACACACGTGACCTTTCTAGATTTTTCGCCCCACGAAAAATTTATAAATTTCTACCACGTATACTTTGTCTTCCATAACTTTTTCAAACAAAAAAAATGCACCGCTTGTCGACCGCTTCTTCTAGGTCTCTCCGTCGTGCTGCTGCCAAGCTTGTAAAGCCTACCCTTGCTCGTGGCGCTCACAAGGAGATCAAGTTCTCGAACGAGGGCAGAGCAAGCATTTTGAAGGGTGTTGACGTCCTAGCCAACGCTGTTCAGGTTACTTTGGGTCCTAAGGGTATGTTTTCTGCTTACTGGTATAATTTTACGCCATTCTGAGCTTGTCATTGTCACGTAAAGGTCGCAATGTCATCATTGAACAGTCTTATGGTGGACCAAAAATTACCAAAGGTATGTGCAAATGATTTTCTGTTGTTCAAGTCCCGAGCTGACAGAGTTGCAGACGGTGTTACCGTGGCTAAGGCTATTACTCTCAAGGACAAATTTGAGAACCTTGGTGCTCGGTAAGTCGTCGTCGGTCACCATTCCGACTTTTGTTCATTCCCTCTCCAGTTTGATTCAGGATGTTGCTTCAAAGACGAATGAAGTCGCAGGTGATGGCACGACTACTGCCACCGTTCTTGCTCGCGCCATCTATTCTGAAGGCGTCAAGAACGTGGCCGCTGGTTGCAATCCCATGGACCTTCGAAGAGGTTCACAGGCTGCTGTCGACCGTGTCGTCGAGTTCCTTTCTACCCAAACTAAAACTATCACGACCACGGCTGAGATTGCTCAAGTTGCTACCATCTCCGCCAATGGTGATATCCACGTTGGCAACCTAATTGCTCAGGCCATGGAGAAGGTCGGAAAGGAAGGTGTCATCACCGTCAAGGAAGGCCGCACGATCGAGGATGAAATCGAGATTACAGAGGGAATGCGCTTCGACCGTGGCTATATTTCGCCTTACTTCGTTACCGACGTCAAGACTCAAAAGGTCGAATTCGACAAGCCTCTTATTCTACTTTCCGAAAAGAAGATTTCGCTCCTTCAAGACATTCTTCCTTCTCTTGAAGCAGCGGCCCAGGCTCGTCGTCCTCTTGTCATTCTTGCAGAGGATGTCGACGGCGAGGCGCTCGCAGCCTGTATTCTCAACAAACTTCGCGGTCAACTCCAAGTTGTTGCAGTGAAGGCTCCTGGTTTCGGCGATAATCGCAAGTCCATTCTGGGTGACCTCGCCATTCTCACAGGCGGCACTGTCTTCACTGACGAACTCGACATTAAACTTGAACGTGCCACCGCTGACATGTTAGGCTCTACGGGTTCTATTACCATCACGAAGGACGACACCATCGTTTTGAATGGGGATGGCTCAAAAGACGCCATTCAAGCTCGATGTGAACAAATTCGTGCTATCCTTAACGACCCAACAACTTCGGAGTACGATAAAACCAAACTCCAAGAACGTCTCGCTAAACTCTCTGGCGGTGTTGCAGTCATCAAGGTTGGTGGTGCCTCTGAGGTCGAAGTTAGTGAGAAGAAGGATCGATACGATGATGCTCTCAACGCTACGCGTGCTGCTGTTGAGGAAGGTATCCTACCTGGTGGCGGTGTTGCGCTCCTTAAAGCTTCTCTTCAGCTCGCAACATTTTCTCCCGGGTCAGGTTCTTCTACTTCACCTGTTTCATCGGACGCCAAGCCGATCTCTACCAACAACTTTGACCAAGAACTCGGCGTTGCCATCATTCGTCGCGCGTTGACTCATCCTGCTCGCGCTATTCTCAACAACGCGGGCGAGGAAAGCAGTGTCATCGTTGGCACTCTGCTCAACCAGTATGGTTCGGCTGATAAGTTTGGTTGGGGTTACGATGCTGCCAAGGGCGAGTTTACGGATATGATCAAGGCTGGTATAGTAGATCCGCTGAAGGTGGTTAGGACAGCTCTGGTGGATGCAAGTGGTGTGGCGAGCCTGTTGACAACGAGTGAAGCTTGTGTCGTCGAAGCACCGGAGGAGGGTAAAGCTACTCCTAGTCCCGGTGCAGGGATGGGTGGGATGGGTGGCATGTATTAGATGTTACGTGTGGGGAGTAATGCCCTGGGTTTACCTTATTTTCATTTCCACGTCCACCATGCCTATGCCCTCATCATGCACAACCTTGACACTACATTATTTTACTTATTCGTATCAATTTGTCTTGAAAAGTATTAACCACCACTCCATGAACTTTTTGATTCTGACCGATGATCGATGCTCTGCGAAGAGTGCTGCCTGGTTGTATGCAACGGCCTCCTGAATGAGTGTAGCAAAGTTGTTACAGAAATTGATAGTCAAGTCCTATCCTGATACCCCATTTTCATTCAATATTTGCTGGTCACTCCCAAGAGGATTGTCAGGGCTCCTAAAGGTTTATGGTTTACTGTAGGCATTGTGCAAAAGAAGTTTAACATATTTGTTTATCTTGACAGAGTCCAAAGAAATATTGAACTTTGAACATACTTTCGTCTCGTATGGATCCACTGATGCGTGCAGAAAAACAATTTTGTAAGTAGTATCAGACCGCAATGACGAATCCTGCTCGATTATCTCATGTAGAGAGGGGAACGAAGGTAACCCGCCAATCTTCTCTCTCAACCCAACCGATGCAAGTTTGGCGATCCGCGACACCAACAAATGTTGATCCGTCTTCGCTATCAGAATCATGCTCGGTTGTTGTTTTCGATCTGGAATTAAGGTGGAGGACCAGGTCGACCCATGCATTGAGTCTCGTATAGAAGCTCTCGTCGCTTTCGTCGTCGGTGTGCTCGTCATCAGGCAGTTCGTCCGTGTCATCTTGCTCAGCAGCGGCCTATCAACATTGGTTCCCGGTCCGGGGCCCAACCCGAGAAGAAATAGAGGTAGACAACTTTGCCCTTCGCCTTCATCGCCGCCACCGCACGCCTCCGTAGTGTCAAAATCCTCATGCTTGTCTGGCGACAGCCGCATTGAGCTTTGGATGGACTCGGCGAATAAAGGAAGTAGGTTCCATGCCGTATGTCTGACGATGCAATACATCGGTCTTGAGAAGGCCAGTGATTTGCGGAGTAGTTAAAACCCAGGCAGGAGGGGTGTGAGGGATGCAAAGTAAACTTTTAAAAGAGGGAAACCGAGTTTAGAACGAGACAACGAAATGCAGAAAAGAAAACTCACCCTCTGCAGGTTGCCCGACCATTCACCCCATTTCTCATGCACCAAACCATGCAAATCGCAAGATTTCCTGCTCATTATAATCCATGCTTTCGATTGTGTCTGACATTATCAAGTAAGTTAAGAATCGATATTTAATTTGGTCATGTACCTTCCCAGTGTTCGGGTCCTATCCCTTCTCCAAGGTGACCGTGTCTGTGGTGCGTGGGGAGTTTCGTTGAGACTAACACGTTCTGGAGTTGTGAACGCCGACCCTCAAAATGATGTACTTACCAAGGGATGGGAACTTCGAGATTGGAGTTCGGGACAAAGGACTAGCTTAGGTAAGCGATCTACCTCAACGGTTATCTATGGTGAAGAGTTCGGGACTACCAGTTACTACCAAACGTCACAGCTCGCTCTTGCTGGGGTTAGGTTCACAATGTCGACCACGGCATTGGCTCAAATTTCCCAGCATTTCGATGTATTCTCCTGGAGTCCACCTCCACTGATTGCTCGCCCTCGTCCTAACCAGGT